>Ga0209208_10009312_pt1 | contig 12926 bp, 11 predicted proteins | sample S1TSphfallax_3_FD_187694 | JGI IMG/M metagenome (GOLD analysis project Ga0209208, IMG submission 187694) | Host-associated microbial communities from peat moss isolated from Minnesota, USA - S1T2_Fd - Sphagnum fallax MG (SPAdes) (version 2) | ecosystem: Host-associated > Plants > Peat moss >...
AAGAGTTCACAATAGCACCTAGTGAACATTCCTCAAAATGGGAGACCAAATGAAAACTATATGGTTCTGTAAAGACCTCCTCAGATTGTTGATCACTTGTTGTTGCATAAGTGTTGCCCTGAAGCTCTTATTAAAGCTTATGGGGTAGTCAGGATTAGGGGGGTCTTCCTCTTTCCTGTGTGATCAGTTCTTCAATGTTCTCTGAGTATGAAGATCAAGTAATCCAACTTATCTCGTCCGCTGTGAGAAGCAGAGAAGCTCTTCCCACCTGAATTTTGCTGTTAACAGAGAGAACGAGCTCTCTAAATTATCTGCCATCACCCACTTCTCGTTCTGGAAAACAACCATAAACCCTAATAATCTCTGAGCTATGCAGCATGGATGCGAGCAGCTCAGGCAGTAGAATCCATATGTGTTTTGCTTTAATGAGAAAACCCAGTTAGTGATGCTGGATGGGCAGTGTTTAAACAACAAGAGCTTAGCCTCGGTGATTTTTCACAGGAACCCAGGAAAGGGTGTGTACAGAGAGTACTCTCTGCTTAGACACTCCGATAGACTATTGGCTTCACAACTGTCCATGCAATTCAGAAGGCTCCAAGACCTGTAATGTTGGACATTCTGCTTTGACAAGGCCTTGTAGATGCAGGAATTGAGTAAGAAAAGTAGCTCCAGTGCGCAAAGTAGCAGTGTAAGCCATAACAGTTTAAAGAACCTGCAACACAGAAGATTGGGTCATCTTATTAGCATCTCCAGGTTGTGCAGTAAGGACATATCCAAGGTTGAAAGAAGCATACAAACAGACATATCTGGATTCGGTTCGTAAAATTTCCAACTTCATCATGAAGCAATTCAGTGGAATTGAAATTGATCTGAATCCCCCAAAAACTTGCACACCCATCCCCATCAAGAGAGTGCATTTGTAGAGGATTAGGATTGACAATCAGAGCTTTTCTTTCAACAAATTTTGTCATTCTTTGGACCAAAAAAATTGGGAAAATTTTGGCATTTATTTTTTTCCTAGTGCAGATTCGAGTAACTTTTATTAATTCTTTGGAAATTTTGGCCCAATTCGCAATATCACAAAAATAGGGTTTTTTTCTTTAATTAAAAAAATCCCTGTTCACAATTTGTGATCTTATTATGGCTTTGCAAATTATGATCCATGTTTTGGAGTCTACAAAATGAAAAGATCATCAGAGGTGTGAGAGGAGAGCTATTCAATTAATGTGCTTCTTTTTTTGTTCTTTTTCTTTGGAGAATCTGTTTGAGTACGTTGCCTGCATCATCAGACTCTATTGCTTGAATGGCGTTCCGTTTGTTAAAATTGTAAGTGGGAAAAAAAGGGCGAAAAAAGAAGAATAAAGAGTTAGTGGGAGAAGAAAAAAAGAGCCTTTTTCGGTGTGATGGAGACGCCGGGTATCGATCCCGGTACCTCTCGCATGCAAAGCGAGCGCTCTTCCATTTGAGCTACACCCCCAGACAGGAAACCCGTTCCAGATGACAGATTCCGTTAGGCTGTAATATTTATATAGTTTTTTATCTTTCTTACAAAACAACTTTTGGAACTTGCTGAAATATTTTACAGATGAAATTTTCTCTCTTTCAATGCTGGATAAACAGAGGAGAGGATCAAGACTTTGCATTGAACCTCTACTTGCTGCATATTATTCTTACTGATTATAAGCATTCACTTCAGGTTCATGCAATCATTTGGCTTAGGTTAATTGTGGGATGGGTGGAGAAACCCTAATTTTATCTGCAACCAAAATATGGTGTACCCAGTAGTAGAAAGTAGCTTGCTCTGAGTGAGAATCTTTTACTCATATGATCAAACAAGGGTGAAATGAGAGTTCTCTCCCTTTTCATTTCTACAGGAACACTGATGGCTCTAAGCACAAAAACCTAACTCTCTTAGTGAATTGATGGGTAAAGACCAAGACAGCATGTTTAAGGACCTGTGGCCAGCCCCATTCTGGTAAAAGCCCATGGCCAATGGCTTTACCAAGCTCTGACATGGTAAACCTTAAACCCTAAACCCTAAAATCAGACATGCTGTGGTACTCAGTGTATCTCAGGAAAAACAAAGCAAATGGGGGAGTGTTTGAAAAAACAAAAATGCCCATACCTTTGCTGAAACAGGTGCATAACATGCCCTCCAACAACACTAAAAACTTCAGAGCACATCTTTACATTCCAGTATCATCCATATTTTATTGAATACCTGACCCCTAACCCTAGTAGATGAAAGAGGGCACACGCTATAAAGCAGATGTGCCCTCTTGTGGATGAAAGCAAAGAGCCATTTAGGGGGCCACAGTGAACCAGCACACACCAGTGCACCATCTACTGGATACCTGTTATGACTCAGTTGTGGATGATCCTCAACTGGGTTACTACCCATTTTCATCCTGGTAACCCATTCTGTGAGAAGTAGGTCTAACATATAGACAGGTAGGTAACAAAATAGGGGACTAGTAGGTAAGTAGATAGTTTAAACATAGTAGGTAGGGGCTGTTATTTACTACCTACCTGGTTGGTAGATAGTAAATAAAGCAACTGGGCTAACCACCATGGTTAGCTAGGGAACTGGAACCCAACAGATAACTGTTTCTTGATCACATATCATCCATCCTTGATGGTGCATTGATGGGTGCTGGTTCACTGTGGCCCATTTGGGGAAGAGATGGATATTCACAAATGCAGGGCAACAAGGTTTGGAAGTTATGGGTTTGCTGGATCAGCAACTTTCAGAGGTACAAAGACTTGGGTTGGAAGGTAGTTACATTTCTGCCTTGTCCTTGGATAGGGTAGAGCAGCCGGTGAGCAAACACTTAAGGGTTCGGAGAGCTGATGCATCGCGGATGTTGCTTGATTGCAAGAGCTCAAATAAAAGTTGTAGAGCTAAGAGTTGCACATCCAAGGGCACTTGAATTATAGAAAAAGCTCAAGACATGAGCAAGTTATGCATTTTTAAATTCCGGGGGGTCAAAAACACAACAAGAAAATTCCTTTATCACTCAACAACGTATGAGCATCATCCCACTCATGCATGAGCAAATGTTCAATGATCCATGATTGAACATTACTACCCTCTTCAGAAATATTGAATGCAGCATAAGGATGAACAAAAAAGGGCACAAAAATATTCATCTTTGGTTTCAACAGACATGATTTTTTTTTAAATATTTTTTCAATCAACGATGATAGGGCAAGAAAGAGCGAAACCCTAATTTCGTCGCCCAATCTTGGCCACCATTGCCTCTTCCTTTGGCTACAACTACCAAAATTTTGTGCACGTTTTGTCTCTTTGGAGCTCGAATGATCATGATGTTACCGATACAACTTTCGAGCTGAATCGCTTTGAAGTTCAAACACTTCAAGCTTGCTCCATCTTGGCTACAATTATTAATGACCTTCTTGGTTGTTGTGATCTTGATCTTGGTGGTCCTCTTCTTGCATCTCTTGCTCTTACAATTGCTCACAACCCTCTTGGTCGTGGTCTTCATGTTGATCGTCATTTTTTTTCTCTTTTTTTTTTGTTATAATTGTTAGCGACCCTCCTAATCATCATGATTTTGATCTTGTTGGTCCTCATCTTGCATCTATTGTGCTTGTAATTGCATTGATCCTCATGGTCACAATCCTCATGTTGATTATCATATTCCTTCTCCCTCTCTTCACTTCAGCTGCCAACAACCCTCATGGTCGTCATGATTTTGATTTTGGTGGTCTTTGTTGTTTCTTTCTTGTGTTTGCAACTACTAGCAATCCTCATGGTCATGATCTTGATATTCATGGTCTTGGTTGTAGCTATTAGCAATCCTCCTGGTCATGATTTTGATATTCGTGGTCTTGGTTGTAGCTACTAGCGATCCTTTTAGTTGGGGTCTTGGTTGTAACTTCTAGTGGTCCTCCTTGTTGTGGTCTTAGTTGCAGCTACTAATGATCCTCCTAGTTGAGGTCTTTGTTTAACGATTTTCCTAAACCTTAAACCCCCTTTCCCTTGATTTGGTTATTTAGTACAATGAAATAAGCGTGTTACAACATGATCATGAGCAAGTAATCTAGCTTTTCCTTGTAACCTTGCCTCCTATTATGCTGGATTAAACCTTGAAAATCTTGTAATTGGAATGATTTCTAACCCTTATGCAACTCGGGAAGCTCATAGATGTTCATGCAGATGTTGCCCTACTTGCCTAACAATTGTTGCTAACTAATTGTATTCAAAATCTATTCTTGCAATTCTAGTAACTACACACTGAGATGTCCGTTCATCTGTAATGAGGTAGTTTGTAGATTTTATAACCCTATTTTCCTCCCTTTCCTTATGACATGTTTCTCTAATTGCTTTTGTAATTGCTTTTTCCATAACCTTCTTATGCATAATTATTAAGTATTCAACATTGGTCATGACATGCGATCACAAATAGTGTAGTAATGGCTCCTTTCCTTTGGTTTATTTTGCAAGTAGATGAGGGAGCAACAAAAGTTGGTGCATTCTCATGGAATCTTAAATCAAATTCAAATAAATTTATTCTTCTTGCACTTACTTTTGATTAAGGTTGTCTGAATTTACTACTAGGTTATTTAATGGTGAATTGTAATTTTTTAAATGTGCAAGCCCCCACCCCTAAACCAAACCTTCAAACCCTTGTAAATGTTCCATACAACACCCATTTCCAAACCTTGACAAATTTGCAAAGTGAAAAAATGGGCTCAAACTTGCAAATTGCAAAAAGAAATTTATAAAATCATTCACAAAAACAGCCAAAACCAACACCACACACATGGGTATCTTTTTTGGGTCAAATAAACATCCACAACTATTCACCTTGATAATTTCTAGCACACACCATAATCTTTAAAAACATTCAATTTTTTAAAAAAACATTCTAAAACTACCCCCTACACTGATCAAAGAAGGCCCTTGAACAACAGAGACCAAAAATCAAAACACAAGAAAATTTCATTGAATGTTTGGTAATAGGTACATTAATGAACGACGAAAAGATATTGACTAACCACTCTCCAAGTGTTCACTGACCGACCCCTAAATGACAAAAGGTTGTTTTACCTTAATTAGAAACTCAAATTTGTTTTTCTTTTTACTTTATTTTCTTAATTTTATGTTGGAAAGCAAGGCTACCTTCCCCATGGCATTCTTTAAAGATTTCTCTTTCTTTTGAAATTTTGAAATGTTTTATTATGTAGCCTTTACCCAAATCTTATTTCTTGGGTTGTCAAGTTCATGGTTAAATTACACCCTTTTGTTTGGGTTTTTAGTAAAGAAGGTTTGTTCTACATGTAATGGGAAATCAAAAAAGAAAATCTATAAATGTGAAATCATACTCGTCTTATTCCATTGTTGCATTATTATTATTATTTTCCTTCACCCAATTTAACAATAACACAACAATCTTTAAAACCCCATGGTTGAACTCCAAGATCTTTTCAACCCACCCAAAATACTTTACAAGAATGGGCATCTAATCATTTGGCCTTGAAATTCATTTTTGCTCAAAAATGGCTACCACACCACTACCATAGGACCTTGGCTATTTTGGAAATTCAATGTTGAATATTTTATTTATTTTGAAATTTTCATTTTTGCATTATTATTATTATTATTATTATTATTAAAATTTAATATAATAAAATTTGTCAATTATTATTTTATAATACATGGATGTAAACCACTATTCATCCATTTTAATCTTTAGTTCCAATTGCTATTTGTTTCAATTGCAATGACTCCTCACCACTTGAATGATCCCCTATAAAATAATCATGTCAAGTTTATAGAACGCCATTTCAGGAAACAAACAACACAACAAATAATAAAACTAATATTTTGTCAACCACTTATGTTTGGTCCTCTAAAGATATATAAATTCAAAACCTACTTGATCAAACCACATGAAAGCACAAATTCCAAGGCTAGGAACAAATATCAAAATATTCATATATGTACATGACCATGAAGCCCAAAATCAAGCATTTCAATATAGAAGGGTGAATACCCACTTCAAAACCATACTGCAAAAGCCAAATAAAATAGACAATTCACATAATACCTCCAAAAGTTCAAAATGTTCAACAACATGATTATGATGACGATAGATTCACAAAACCCTACTTGTAAAACTATGTCTTTTGTAAAACAATAGCAACAAACAAGCATTCAATTTCATTGTCATAGATGATGCATGCATTCAACAACAAGAGAGACATGAAAAAATAATATTGTGGCATAACCTTTGGCTATCTTGATGACCTTGTTCAATAAAAACAACTTGCACACATGCAAAAGAAGAAGAAAAAGATAATGATGCAAGAAGTTATCTTCAAATGTTAAACAACATTAAGATGGATTCACAAAATCATTTGCTTGGAAACCTATGTCACTTACAACATAACAACATCATTGTCATGGATGATGCACTCAACAGGAGTGGTGTAATACAATTGAACTACAAAGATTTTGTTACTATGACAAAATGTTGTTTAAGAAGGACAATTTCTTGTACACATGCAGAAGAAGAAGAAAATGTAAGATGTTTAATTATACTAAAAGTTACATCCCCTGCATCAAAAAATTCATTTGTCATGGAGGATCAAAAGGAGAAGTGTTCCATCTTATTATTTCAATTACTTGGCCATCCCCATTTTCCTTCACAATGTCTTGAAGTCCTTGTCAAAGGACACAAAAACCCACAAGAACAAATGTTAAAGGAAAGGTCTAAGTCTAACTTCTAAACAAGGAGCAAAACAAAAACAAAAACACATGAACACATGAACACAATATATGCAAAACAAACATGAAAACAAATATTTATTATGCTAACATGTGCAAACATGAACATAAAAAAAACATGACAAGGTTATATTGCAAGATTGTGCCTAAAAATGGTGTTGAATAGACCGAAGGAAAAGAAGGGTCCTACTACTATTTATACCCCTTTGGAGACTTAGCTCAAAGAAGCTTCTTTAGAAGTTTCTATGTGTGCATCAAGTAAGGAACCTTTTTAGAAATCTTCTTAACTGGTAGTTGACTATGAATTAATTGAAAGTTAATTCAAACTTAATTAGGAGTCAACTAAAAGTTAATTAGACTTAACTATGAATTAATTAGGATTTAACTAAGAGTTAATTGAGAATAAACTAAAATTTAACTAGGATTTAATTGAAAGTTAATTGGGACTTAACTAAAAGTTAGTTGAAAGTTAATTGAAAACTAACTAAAACTTAACTATGAATTAACTAGGATTTAACTAAAAGTTAGCTCAGAATTAACTTGGATTTAATTAGGAGTTAACTAAAACTTAACTGGGATTTAATCAAAAGTAAATTGGGACTTAATTGAGAGTTAATTGAGAGTTAATTGAAAATTAACTAAGACTTAGCTAGGAGTTGTGGATGAACATGATGTATGAATTCCATTTATTGGAAGATGGTGTCTAATGTTTACATTCATCGCACTCCTCTTTCTATTCTCATAGTTCGATTGCTCCATGTTTCTATTCATTAACTTCATCATATCATTAGAAAATATCCTCAGCCATTCCAAGTTGGGGGTTTCAACAACAATAAGTGCAATAGTAGGAATAGCAACAATAGGAGGAAGAACAACAACAGTAGCATTTACACTCCTCTCCGTTAAAGAATATGAAAAATTTGGGGGTGGATCTTATACTAGTAATTTATTATCCCATCTTTTAAAGTTGAGCACATAGGGCAAGAAAGAACATGAAGGAAAAGTAACAACAAGGGTTTGAAAGTCCAAAGAGGGAGTTATGTGTGAAAAAAAAGAAATAACAATAACATTTGAGGAACCTCTTTTGTCCATTCCTTCTATTGATGATGGTTGCAATGACGAAAACAAGGAGCATTCAGATGACTCTTATAGCCTATCCAACGTTGGTACTAAAATGAATGACATCTTTCTAATTCCTTCCTTCTTCTTTCATTTTCATAAAAAATTCTCACCCTTGTGTCCTCGTAATGCATTTTTATCTTTGTTTGTCTTTGATTATTTTTCAAGATTATTTTTGGGCTTCTTCCACTATATTTGAACCAAACTGCTCTAAGAAATCTCTTCTACCGAATGCCATCCTCATCCTATTTGATTTACAATCTTAGATCCCATTACCACAAAAGGTCTTGGTAGTTTTACAATGTTCAAAAAAATTGGCATTGAAAAATTTTCGACACTTGTCAATTTAGGGTTTCAAAAATTCAATGAGTATTGATTAATAATTATTGAAAATTTCAATGATTTTAAATTTGAACTATTTAACGCCGAAACAACCAAGGTATTATGGTAATAAATGTTATTAAGTGTTGTTAAGTGTTTTTCAACATTTAAAATTGAAATGTGGTTTCCAAATGCGTATTACACAATATGACTTTGCTTCTAGGGTTGGTGGCATGGACATGTGTAGTGTATCCCATCCTTTATAACATTAACAATTGCAATCCTTATCTACATTTAAAAGGGTGACATTTCCTTCAATTTGTTTAAGAAAACATAAACATTTCATCAAAATTGAGTAACATTATGCAAAAATTCACTCTTCTACATTTTCCATATTTTAACTTTTGTGGTATGCTTCCAACCACAATACTTTCCATAGCTCATATTTGTAGGTAGACTAGTTGCAAACTAACATAAGATTTGCCACAATTGACACTACACTTGCATTCACCTAAACTTTTTGGTTTTTCAAAATTGTCCTTGTTAACAATGTCCATAATAGACCTAGAATGTCGACATGTCCATATTCATTACCATTGACCTTTGCAAACTAAGTAATTGACCTAAATTATTAATTTACCAATCACACCTCTTAGTAAGGTGATATAATCACAATGCAAGCTCAATCCCCAAAGTTGGCATGGCTAACTAGTGTATAACTTTGCATTTAAACATACAAAAAATTGAATCTCTAATTGTTTTACAATTTAACACACACACCTTTGTTTGCCATGTCCAATAGATGTGTACCATAATTTAGAATGTAACAAGAATGCATTACTTACATCATGCAACCATCAACTCCACATTTTGAAGCACAAACAAATGCACCATATTTCGAAAGTTTACGTTCATGATTTGTTGATGCCCACTTCCTTTGAACAATTCATCCATTACTAAAAACTTGGGTTTAGTTTGACCACCCAATTCATTATGAAGCTCTAAAAATAAATTAAATCTCCATAGGTCACCAATTCATTGTGTCATTTGATGTAAAAGTGAACTAAATGACCATACCATTGCACCATTTCACCTTGGATGAAACTTGAATCATTCATGGCCTTGTCTAGTAAAAGCAATTCACTCGCTGGGGTAATTCATTAAGGTCAATTTTTTGTATTATTCAAATAATTATTTTAATTTGAAATGAAATATTATAATTTGAATTTAATTCATATATTCCATTATGTATAAGACTACTAAACACATGTAATATATAATGACATTATATTTAATACTTACCATGTAATAATCAATATACGACAAAATATTATAACTAAATTTATAATATAATTTTGTTTGTTAACATATAGGTATAGTATTAAAATGCATTATCTTAATTGTATAGGGCATAAATTCTTACAATTAACTATATATATATATAGGTACAATTTAACATCAGGGTTTCTTTTCTCCAATTGTGCGATGTTGAAAATTTGACGATTTTTTCCCAAAAAAGAAAAAATAGTGGAATCTACACTAAATTTCTTTTTCCAAAAATTGTCACAATAATTTTTTTTAATTAAAAAAATTTTAAAAATATTTAAAAAAAAAAAAAAAACCACTATATAGTATGAGTAGACCCAGTGATTTTTGTGGATGCGAAAAAGAATTAGTTTTTCCTTTTTTGTGTCAGGGCTGAAAATTTTAAGAGGGGCAGACAATTGAGACTATAGCCTAGTGGGTTTTTTTGAAAAAATTGGTCTACTTTGTCATTTCCTTGCCCGTGTGGGCCCGTTGGCTACGGGCAGCACTGGAATTATTGGCTAGTTGGACTGTCGCGATCAGTCCCTGTCTTTCTTAGACTTCTACACAACGGCATGCATCGCATCACGTTGGATCCAACGGTCTCAACGATGCTCTCTAGGAAGGTCCAGATGACGCCACGTCTGTAGAGTCCTGGTTCTTTCCCTCGAGTACACACGTGAGAGACCGATGTGTAAACAGATAATCCAGCGGTCGTAGATCGTGAAAACTTGGTTCTTTCCGTCGGTGAGATTAGGCTACCAATGTGGAAATTGAGAATCCACGGTCTTAAGGTCGGGAAGCTTGGTTCTTTCCGTTGGGTATAAACCTGAGATACTGATATGTCGATGGAGAATCCAGCGGTCGTAGGTTGTGGGAGCTTGGTTCTTTCCCTCCGGAACAGGGTGAGATACCAAAGTGTAAATAGAGAATCCAACGGTCCTAGCTCTCTGGAGCTTGCTGTTTGAATACCGATGTGTAAATGGAGAATCCAGCGGGTTTAGGTCGTGAGAGAGCTTGCTCTTTGTATACCGATGTGTAAATGGAGAATCCAGCGGGTTTAGGTCGTGAGAGAGCTTGCTCTTTGTATACCGATGTGTAAATGGAGAATCCAGCGGGTTTAGGTCGTGAGAGAGCTTGCTTTTTGTATACCGATGTGCAAATAGAGGATCCAGCGGGGTTTAGGTCGTCAGAGAGCTTGCTCTTTGTATACCGATGTGTAAATGGAGAATCCAGCGGTTTTAGGTCTTGGTGAGCTTGGTTGCTCTTTGTAGCCGGCAGAAAATAAGTTTTCTGGTGAGATCTCGCAGCCAGCCGCGGAGGATCTTGTTGCTGCTTTCCGAATTTTTACATTGGTGGCTTTGAACGTCTCATCTTGGAGTTCGTAAACTTTGGAGCCGAACTATTGTCGGTTTTTTTTGTTGAGAAAGATGGGAGAAGAACACAGATGCTTCGTGGGTGGCCTTGCATGGGCCACCACAGACAACCGTCTGGAGGATGCCTTCAGGCCTTTCGGCGAGGTGACGTCGAGCAAGGTCATTTCGGACCGCGAGACCGGAAGGTCCAGGGGGTTTGGTTTCGTGACTTTCCTTGAACAGGATGCCATGTTGAAGGCCATCGAGGAGATGAATGGCAAGGAGCTTGACGGCAGAAATATCACCGTCAATCAAGCCCAGTCTAGGAGCGGTGGCGGTGGCGGCGGCGGGGAGAGAAGCGGGGGTTATCGTTCTGGTGGCGGGGGCGGTGGTGGCTATGGAGGTGGCGGAAATCGTTACGGGGATAACGATCGTGGCAGCGGCGGCCGTGGAGGGGGCAGCTATGGTGGTGGTGGCTATGGCGGAGGTGGCGGCGGTCGAAGTTCTGGCGCTGGGAACTGGAGAGACCGTAACGAGTCGGGGTACTGATTGTATGCGAGGTGGTTAAGGCCTCTTGTGGCGGTAATGATGATGTTTTCCAGCCATGTGTCCAAGCTTCTCAGATCTGCGAGAAGTTGTTGGAGCTTTTTTCTTCACTGGCTGACGGCTTCCGTTTCAGACTGATTCCTCTGGAGAGAAGAATACCTCAGAGTTGCTGGCTTCGGTTCACTGAAGGAGGATGTGATTCGCTGGGTTTGGTGTTGTGCAACAACAATTGTTCCACTGGAAGAAGAAACAAAAACTGCCACTTGACATTTGACCACCTTTCAGGCTGAAGGCGCCGCCATCTTCACAGGTTAGGGTTTGTACCCGCTGAAGATGAGTTTAGGCCCCATTTTATTGCGGTTCTATTTTACTATCTCTTGTTCTGTTTCGTGTTCAAATGTTTCATGTTTGGCATGCCAGTGTATGAGCAAAGGTTCACATCCTTCCTCTTGGCCCTCCTGAAGTAGGAAATGCACCTGTGGTACTCTTAAAATACAATTTTGTGATCTATCTTTGTATTTTCATGTTCCTTCTCATTTGTACTTCCACCCTCGCACAAAAAGTTTCCTGTATTATATTATTGTAGATTTGTATGCTTTGTTTGCTCTTGTCGAACAGTTGTTGACATTTATATCTCTGCACTAATCACAATGTTTTCTTCCTGTCTACTGTGTTGGGTGTTGGTATATTGGCCTGAGTGGATTCATTCTGTAATTGCTCTGAAGCAGAGAGTGGAAAACACAAGATATTCAAGATGCTATCTCCTACCATTGAATTGAATTGAAGCTGCTTCAGATGTGCTTATCTCAAATTTAATTTTACTATATAACATTGACATGAAAAGACACATAAAAATGATAAACAAGACTATTGACTGGAATCAACTTCTGCAACGATTTGACAAATTTTGGTTAAGTCTGAAAGAATTCCATCTGCAAGAGAATAGTAAGTACAGAGTCATCCAAGTTTCACAACAAAACTTCTTCTCAGTTTTAGCATCTTTCTAGAACCCAAATCTAAAATTGGAAGGGTGGGTGATGAATGTCTGTATGTCTCACGATGATCTCTGCAATTTCTTGAGATAATTTCTATTTCAATGTTTCAAAATGTACAATAATTGACAACATACCAAAAAAAACCATTGTAAACTCATATAAACCTTAACAATGCATCTGAGTTATCTACAAATTCTTCTCACATTCTCAAAAGTCCAAAGTCCAAATATATGAAAAAACTGCAGTGCTGGTAAATGTGTATTTATGTGAGTGCTAGTGAAAAATTCATGAAAGCTTGCATTTATTGAAAACGATGATTCTTGAGTATACCAATTATCCACATTTTACACTCCAAAATCTAACCTAGACTACAAAAATCTACTGTACAATTATATTCACAAGTTTGGAAACCACCCCCAACCCCCCCACCCAAGGCTTTTTTGGTTGCATTCTCTCATGAACAGAGTAGAGTATTGTCCCTTGCATACAGTCCCTCTAGACCTTAATTGTCTTATGAGCAAGGACAGTTTT
>Ga0209208_10009313_pt1 | contig 12926 bp, 8 predicted proteins | sample S1TSphfallax_3_FD_187694 | JGI IMG/M metagenome (GOLD analysis project Ga0209208, IMG submission 187694) | Host-associated microbial communities from peat moss isolated from Minnesota, USA - S1T2_Fd - Sphagnum fallax MG (SPAdes) (version 2) | ecosystem: Host-associated > Plants > Peat moss >...
AACCCTATTCTCGCCGTAGCTTGCGGAATAATCAGGGATTGACAATCTTGGACTAATTGAGAATAGTAAGTTTCACCACCTTCTGCTTGTAATTTATCTAATGTCTCTTCCAGTTTAGTCAGCAGTTGGGCTGGACTACTAGCAAATAACAGCAATTCGCTAGGGGTATTATTTAAACGGTAAGGGCTTTGTTGCTCCGCTGCGTATTCTTCTAAAACAACATGGTAATTAGTTCCCCCAAAACCAAAGGAACTAATACCAGCACGTCGAGGAGGTTCTCCCTCAGCCCTTACCCAAGGTCTAGTTTCGGTATTCAAGTAAAATGCAGAATTTTCAATATGCAGTTTAGGATTCGGCTCGGTGACGTTAATCGTGGGGGGTAATACCTTATGATGTAGAGCCAGAGCAGTTTTAATTAAACTAGCAGCTCCCGCAGCAGCTTTTGTATGTCCAATTTGAGATTTGACGCTACCTAAAGCAATATGCTGTAATTTAGAGTCATGTTGAGTAAAGTAATCTTTTAAAGAACTAAATTCTGTCGGGTCTCCAGCCATTGTTCCTGTACCATGTGCTTCCAGTAAACCCACAGTCGCTGGAGAAAATCCCGCATCTTGATAAGCTCTTTCTAAAGCCTTAACTTGTCCTTCTTTGCGAGGAGCATAAATACTCTTATAGCGTCCATCACTGGAAGTTCCAATCCCTTTGATCACAGCATAAATTCTATCCTGGTCTGCTTGTGCATCTTCCAAGCGTTTGAGTACCAATATCCCAATCCCTTCACCCAACATCATCCCATCGGATTTAGCATCAAAAGGTTTGACGTTTTCACCGGGGGAAACCGCTGGAGTTTTGCTAAAGGAGATATAAGCTATAATACTGTTGTCAGTATCCACGCCACCAGTTAACATCATATCACTGCGATATTCCACCAGTTCACTGATGGCGATTTTCAAAGCACCCAAGGAACTAGCACAAGCAGCATCTACCACGCAGTTCATCCCACCCAAGTTCAAACGGTTAGCTATCCGTCCAGCGACAACATTCGCCAACATTCCGGGAAATGCGTTTTCATCCCATTTGACATAAGCCGTTTTCATTTTCTCAATGATTTTCTGAATATCTTCATCAGATAAACCACTGCTTTGGAGCACTTTTTCCCAGACTGGGTATTCTAGCCTAGCAGATAATGGCATGGCTAACTGTCTAGCCATAGCTACGCCTAAAATTACGCCGACTTTTTCCCGATTAAAATCGCGAGATTCGCCATAACCAGCATCTTCCATGGCTTCTTTCGCTACTACTAAACTCAATAATTGCGATACGTCAGTCACTTCTAAAATACTGGGTGGGATACCAAATTCCATGGGATTAAAATCCACCTCTGGAATAAATCCACCCCTTTTACAATAGGTTTTATCCTCTGCTGTTCTAGGATTGGGGTCGTAGTAATCTTTAACGCTCCAATGGCTTTCGGGAATATCAGTAATACAGTCGGTTTTATTGACGATATTTCCCCAGTATTGTTGTAAGTTTCTCGCTTTGGGAAAGAGAGACGCCATCCCTACGATCGCTATAGGATTATGTTGTAGTTGTCTATTAAGTCTATGGGTGGACAAGGTTGTTTCTGATTTCATCTTTTTTTCCTCTATAACCTGAATCAGAGATTTTTCACATTTCTCAATCTGGGCTTTTAATTCTGATATTGCAGTATCAATTGAATGAGCAGACATAGGACATAGACTAATTTGAGGTACTGGAAATGTGCCGCTAAAATGTATTTTTTCGTTACATATTTTTTACAAACAGCTAGTTTTCCTATCTGCGATCGCCAAAACAATTTTTAGTAGATATGAAGACAAAATTAGGTTTATTCTCTACCAGCTATCAGTATGATAGGTATGAATAAAAACACTTTGATCCCTGATGAATACCCCAAAAAAATCAGTGTGTAGATAATTCATTTTAGGGTATTCCAACTGTAGAAGCTGCCAAAATCGTTACAGAAAATTCTTACCTTTAATCTAAATTAATCTCCAGCAAAAAAATATTAAATAATTTCCTTCACCCGTAAAACTTGATTCTTTGTATTTTTTACTCATGGACCATAGGAGTTACGAATTAGGAATTATGCTGAATTAATCAAAACATTAACATAGCTTCTAAAAAATGAATAGTTCATTTTAGATAATATCCAGAAAAAATCCCGACTGCTAACCTAATTTTATCGTCAAAAAATAAACTTTTGGTATATTCATCTACTTATGAAATGTAAATATTACAGGTAAAATCTTGGTGATATGTCAAATATTTCCTAATTAATCAATCGTTTCAGATATATTGTATTCTAAGTCACAAACACGAAAAATCACATAGACAATTTATGCACAAAGGCAGTTTATTTTTCAGAGAAGCATGATAATTGATGATAGGAAGGGAACAGGGAACAGGGAACAGGGAACAGAGGAAGAAGTTATTTGGGAAATATGATGAATTAACTAATATCTGAATAGCTTTTGCTTAATTATCATGATACCTTTACATTCAGGCGACAAAACTAACTATATTCGCCATAAAGTCTTACACTACACAAATATTCCCATCACGAATGATTAATTATAAGGAATCACCAAGAGAAAAGTGTATTTTTGAAAAATACCATATCTACACCCTATTAGATACAGAGCAAATCAATTGATTGATGTAGATAAATATAAAAAAATCCCTACACCCTACACCCTACACCCTACACCCTACACCCTACACCCTAGTTAAAAATGACAGTGAATAAAGAAAGCCAGCTATTAAAAAGCTCTCCTCGGAAATGGAAGATAATTTTGGCAGCTACTATTACTTTAGCTGTTGGGTTAGTATCTTTATATAGTCTTCAGCGATTAAAGGTACAATCTGTTCTTCCCTCTCCCACAATCAAACCGGTGAAAATTACTCCTGTCAAATTGGCTGTAACTGCTTTAGGAAGGGTAGAGCCATTTGATAAAATTACTCATCTATCCGCTCCTGGTGCGATCAATGGTGTGAGAGTGGAAAAAATCTTTGTCCAGGAAGGAGATGAAGTTAAAGCTGGACAGGTATTAGCTTATTTGGAAAATTATGAACGCGCTAAAACTGCTCTACAGCAAGCATTTGATAAGGTTTTAATAGCTAAGTCTCAACTAGCACAAGTTAGAGCTGGAGCTAAACATGGGGATATAAATGCTCAGAAAGCTAACTATGCTGGGCTGAATTCTCAATTACAAGGAACTGTTCTCACCCAAAAAGCGGCGATCGCCAGAATTCAAGCTGAAGTAGAAAACGCCCAAACTGAGAATAACCGCTACCAACAATTATTCAAACAAGGTGCTGTTTCTGCTTCTATTTCAGATACTAAGGCTTTGCAACTTAAAACAGCGAAACAGCAATTAACAGAAGCAGAAGCTACTCTCAAACAAACTCAGGATACCCTAAATAATCAGATCAAAGAGTCGCAATCTAGACTCAGCAGTATTAAAGAAGTCCGTCCCGTAGATGTAGAGTTAGCCCAGAATGAAGTCAAGAGTGCTGAAACTGCAGTTCAGCAAGCGAAAGCAGATTTTGACTTAACTTATATTACATCCCCCATCAATGGCAAAATTTTGAAAATCCACGCCAAAGAAGGTGAAGTAATTTCCACTTCTGGCTTTGTAGAGATTGGGAAGACATCGCAAATGATTGTAGTTGCGGAAGTGTATCAAACGGACATTCAAAAAGTTCATGTGGGACAAAAAGTTCTGATTCAGAGTCCTAGCTTTGTAGGAAAAATACCAGGAAAAGTAGAGGAAGTTGGTTGGCAAGTTAGTAAACAAAACATTTTTAGCGTCAACCCCAATGCAGATACAGACCAGAAAGTTGTTGAGGTTAAAATTAGCATCGATAATCCTGCTGATAGTAATAAAGTATCTCGGCTAACTAACTTGCAGGTAGATGTAGCCATTCAAATTTAATCACTGTCCACCCTACAGCCTCATAAATGTCTATAAAAATACCTTTAGCTTGGTTACAGCTAGTTCAGCAGAAATTCCGGTTTCTGATAGCTGTATCTGGAATCGCTTTCATTGTGCTGTTGATGTTCATCCAGCTAGGTTTTCAAGATGCGCTGTATAACAGTGCGACAGCGCTACATAAAAACTTAAAAGGCGATTTATTTCTGGTTAGTAGTCAATACAAATCTTTGACCTCAAATCAAAGTTTTCCTCGTTCTCGTTTATATCAAACATTGGGATTTGACGGTGTAGATTCAGTCGCACCAATGTATTTACAATTTGCTCAATTAAAGAATCCCTCGACAGGAGATAAATATTCCATATACGTGATCGGATTTGACCCAGCCCAACCAGTACTCAACATCGCAGAAGTTGAGCAAAATTTAGATAAACTGAAAATTCCTGATGTGATTTTATTTGACCGTGGTTCTCGACCAGAGTATGGACCGATAGCGGAGAATTTCTCCACAGAAAATAATCACATGGAAACAATTGAAATATTTGGCTATAATACTTTAAAAGGTTATAGAGTCAGAGTAGGTGGTTTATTTACGTTGGGTCCTTCCTTTGGTGTAGATGGAAATCTAATTGTCAGCGACTCTACTTTTCTGAGAATTAGTCCCGGTAATCGCCAAATAGATAATATAGATGTGGGGATTATTACTCTCAAACCTGGCGTTAAACCTAGCCAAATCATCCCAATTTTGCACGCCAGTTTACCTAATGATGTGCAAATATTTACTCGCGAAAAATTCATCAACTTTGAAAAAAAGTATTGGTCGTTGAGAACGCCAATTGGATTTATCCTCAATCTCATGTTGACAATGGCTTCTGTAGTCGGAATTGTGATCGTCTATCAAATACTTTATAGCAACATCGCTACTCAATTCATTGCTTATGCTACTTTAAAAGCTATTGGCTATGCTAATATATATTTATTAAATGTGGTTTTTCAACAGGCATTAATATTAGCGATCGCTGGTTACATACCGGGATTTCTTTCCTCAATAATATTATATGACTTTGCCATGGAATCTACCAAATTACCCATCATGATGACGACAAACAATGCTCTATTGGTTCTTATCTCCACAATATTAATTTGTATTACTTCTGGAGCATTGGCGATCAATAAACTCCGTTCTGCTGACCCAGCAGAAATTTTCTAGGGAATTTTGTCCTGGATTTATATCTGAGAGTAGAGATTTATTAGGGATAAAAGTTCTATAGTTCCTCCTAGTAATATTTCTTGCTGGACTGCTCTACTAAACTCAAGCTCAAGCTCAAGCTCAACTCAAGTTATTTTGTCTCCTGAAAAATCACAATCACCTGGAAACCAGTTTTTATGGATCTCAACAATCAAACTATTCTGATCACTGGAATTGATGAATTTATTGGTACTCGCGCAGCTGAGTTAGCTATATCTCAAGGAATGAAAGTCAGAGGTTTACAAACTTCCCCTGTCCGAGATAAAAAAGCGGAAAATCTGGGTATTGATATCTTTGTTGGTAAGATTACAGACCCGATAATTGCTCAAACTGCTTGTCAGGGAGTAGATGTTGTCCTCCACACCAGCCAAATTGCTGAGGAATCTGGTGATATCAAACATTTCCGTGAAATTAATGTAGAGGGGGCTTTAAACATTGCTAAAGCAGCTAAACAAGCTAATGTAAAAACTTTTGTCCATCTTTCTAGTGTTCTAGTTTATGGTTTTGACTATAAAGATAATGTGACAGAATCCGAGCAAATTTCGGCAGAGAATAATCCCTATTGTCAGAGTAAATTAGAGGCGGAAACAGAATTAATTAAACTCAATTCACCCCCAGATTTTGGGATTGTGATTATCCGCGCTGGAGATGTGTATGGACCAGGAAGTATTCCTTGGATAGTACGACCAGTTCATATGATGCAACAAAAACTTTTCGCCTACGCCAATGACGGTCAAGGAGTGATGAATCATCTGTATGTGGATAATCTCATAGACGCGATATTTTTAGCAATTGAGAAAAAACCTTATGGAGAGATTTTCAATGTTACTGATGGTCAAGAAACTACCTGGAAAGATTATTTTACCCAGTTAGCAGAAGTTGCTGGCTTACCAACTCCAAAATCCCTACCTAAAGAAGAAATGAAATTATTTCTCCGGTTGCGGGTACAAGGACAAAAACTATTTCGGAAAAAAGCTGATATTCTCCCTGAATCTGTTGATTTTATGAGCCGTCCTTATGCTTATTCCATCACTAGTGCGATGAATAAGTTAAATTATCAACCCAAAATTGGTTTGGCGGAAGGAATGAAATTGACAAATGAATGGTTACAAAAAACCGATATTCAAAAACTGCTCAAATAGAAATGCAAAATTTACCTCAGGAGATAATCGGCTCATGTTAAACACCTGGTATCGTTATTTATTAATTGCTGGCTTTCTGGCTGCTTCTTGTATTAAGATAGCTGAAGCACGGCCAACAACAACATTGACTGTAAATGTGAATGGAATTGCCCATAAAAAAGGTGAAATTTGCTTGCGCGTCTATCCTAGTGCTCAAGGATTTCCTCTAGATAATTCTCTTGGTTCACGCAGTAAATGCACTCAGATTAAAGGAACTTCGGTGCAACATGTTTTTACTGGCTTAGTTCCCGGAACTTATGCTGTTGCTGTAGTTGACGATCAAAAGGGCGACCACAAACTACATAGAGATATATTTGGAATTCCCCAAGACGGTTTTGGGATTTCTAGAAATCCTACTGTTTCTATCTCCACTGGTATGCCAAAATTCAACAACGCCAGTTTTAAAGTTACCAAAAACACAACTATCAATATATCAATGAAATATTCTCTTGACCCCTAAAGTCAATTCGGGGGACTTGCTCCCCTGTTCCCTGTTCCCTGTTCCCTGTTCCCTCTCATAATACATTTCATGCAAGATTTGATGATATTTCTATCTAAGTCTTTGCTGAGTTGGTTAGGTATTCAGGCGTGCTTAACACTGGTGTTTTTATGGTATCTTCGCACCCACCATGAGAAATCCTTACCAGATCACCTCCTACCTAAAACCGCAGTTATTCTTTGTCTCCGTGGTGCAGACCCATTTTTACCTAATTCTGTGCGATCGCTCCTCAACCAAAATTTCCCCCATTATGATTTAAAGCTGATTTTTGATAGTCTGGAAGACCCATCGATGAAAGTGGTGACCCAAGCGATCGCTGAAAGCGGAGCTACTAATGTCCAAATCAGTACTCTCAGAGCTATCCGCCATAATTGTAGTCTTAAATGCAGTTTACTAGTACAGGCGATCTCTGATTTAGACAATTCCTATGAAGTAGTCGCCCTAGTGGATGCTGATACAATTACCCATGCAAATTGGCTGCGAGAATTAGTCAGTCCTTTGTCTGACAACAAAGTGGGAGCTACAACTGGGAATCGGTGGTATGTACCTACAGGTAACTATTGGGGGTCATTAGTCAGATACGCAGGAAATGTATCCACCATCGTGCAAATGTTTTTATTTCAAGTTCCTTGGGGTGGAACTTTAGCCATAAAAACAGAAGTAGTCCGCGAAACAGGACTATTGGATAGATGGGGAGAAGCCTTTAACGATGATATGATGATGCACAAAATCCTTAAAAAGCATGGCTGGGGGATCAAATTTGTCCCTTCTTTAGTCATGGTGAATCGGGAGGAGTGTGATTTAGGCAGTTTTTTTGAATCCCTCAAACGCTTCTTTATCTGTGCTCGACTATATCATCCGCGTTGGTTAGCTCTAGTCAGCGAAGCTGTTTCTAGTATTCTCTTTCCCACTTTAGTCTTAGGATTAGTTTTGCAGTCGTTATTAGCAGGAGAATTGTATAAAGCGACTCTTTTATTTACCTGTTATTGCGCTTATACCATTGGTTTGCTTTTGTTGATGTTAGCGATGGAACTGAGCATCCAACAAGTCATGCGCTATCAAGGACAGGTAAATGCTTTGACTCAATTAACTCCCATGCTAGTTTTACGGATGTTAATTGCTATTCCCTTAACTCAGTGGGTTTATGGTGTAGTCATGATATCTTCCCTCTGGACACCAACAGTAAGATGGCGGGGTCTGACTTACCGGATTCAAAGTCCTGAAAATATTCGCCTAACTGCATATCAGCCTTACCAATGGCTAGACCAACCAGTTGACCCCAAAGTTTCACTCTGAGAATTCTACTTTTCATGAAACATGAGCTGCGTAAATCCTGATTCAAACCAGCCTATTCATGAAATCTCAGCATTTAAACATGACACATAAACCTCTTCGCATTGCCTTATTTACAGGCTTATATGCTCCATTCTTAACAGGAGTTTCCGTTGCGGTACATCAACGAGTTCGCTGGTTGCTCCAAAAAGGACACGAAGTTTTACTGATTCACCCACAAGTAAACAACCAATATCCCCCTCAAGTTGGTAATCGCCCCATGTCGGGATTAGAGGAACTCAGACCTTTCCCCAACTTTTCCTCATTCGCATTCCCTACACAACCGTTAATATTTTACAAATCTCTTCCCCAACCATTAAGCTATCATCATTGGAGTGATACTAAATTATTAGAGAAATTCCAACCTGATATTATTGTAGTGGAAGAAGCAGCGCAGATGAGAGGGTTATACTCCATCTTTCTTCAAGGTTATGGTCGCCCGGTGGGAGTGGAATACGCTAAACGAACTCGTACCCCAATTATCTCCATCTTCCACACAGACATTGTTGCTTATATCCGATATTACTTAGGAGATATATTCTTCAATTTAGTCGGTCCACTAATCCCGCTAGTAGTTAAACAATTTAGTCAAGCTTATACATTGCATTTATTCTCTTCCAAAGAACAGCTGACTAAATACCAGAAACTAAAATGTTATCCCAGTGAATATCTCCCCTATCAGGGAATTAACTGCGAAAAATTCCATCCCCGGAATATATCTCATAATCCGATTCCCGATGACCAGCGACCAGTGATGTTGTTTGTGGGTCGGATCACAGCTGAAAAAAATGTCATGCAGCTTTTAGATATCTATTCCTTGGTCGCCGCCAGAATTCCCGATGTTCACTTAGTAATTATTGGTAGTGGTCCTTTAGACCAAGAAATGCGACAACGGGCTAAAAGTTTGAGTACTGGCGTAACAATCTGGGGTGAATCTCATGGTCAAGAACTTTTAGGTTGGTTTGCTAGAGCGGATGTTTTTATTAACCCTTCAGTCACAGAAAACTTCTGTACCACCAATAATGAGGCTCTAGCTTCTGGAACTCCAGTAGTAGCAGCGATCGCACCTTCAACTGCTGAACAGGTTATTCCTGGTTACAATGGATTCCTCGCCGAACCAAATAATCCCAAAGATTTTGCCGAAAAAGTACTGACAATTTTATCAAATCCAGCATTTAAGGCTAAATTAAGTGAGCAAGCACGTCCTTCTATAATGGAATTTGATTGGTCAGCTTGTACACAAAAATTTGAAGACAAGCTTTATCAAATAGTAGCGCAATCCAGCTAACCCTTGATAAAAAACGCCAATTTGGCTGTACAGGTTTAATCGCGACTGATAAATTATGAAGATAGTTGACCTGTGGGCTTTTAGGCTCGGTGTTTGAGTTAATAACCAAGGAAAACCGGAACTTTATGATTAAGAAGAATTTATTCCTCTTAATGATAATGGTATTGATATTAACCTTAACTGTGCCTAAAAATCTATAGACCTCAGCAGAAACAAGATCGTATTCTGTTTCTATCTGAGGTCTTTTATTATCTAACTAAATATAAAACCAGACAAAATCCCCGTAATTATATCTCGCATAGGGTGTAGGGGAAAGAATATTTTTTATCGAAGATCAGATTAAATCCGTTCAATGAATTGAGCGAATTCCTTAAATTCTCACACCGAGTTAATGAATTATCAGGACATATATCCAGGATATATGTCCTGATAATCTGCTGATTGGGCTTGAATTTAAACAATTGATAAAGCAAAAATAAAAGGTAAGTCTAACATCTTGTAGACTCTCTTGGTGACAACTTAACCTTATCCAATGTTTATAGTCCGCTCAGCGCGGACTTTATTTATGGTTCACTACCAACAAGCTTTAGCTGTATCACCTTGTAAGATATCAGGGCTATGTGAAGCTCTTTGTCTAATTTGACGGGAAGTAATCAGAGCGATCGCCAGAAAATTCACATTTTCGATAATTGTGAATAAATTGATTTTTTTGAGCTGCGTTAATGCACGTAAAAAATCGAGCGACTTTGTGATAGTAAACCAAGGAAATCCATCATCTATGATTGGTTTAATATTGTGTTTACCATAACATAGCTCCAATCCTTTATAGCCAGAATTCCATCTATACACTTGCTCCTTCCAATCATTCCAGAGCAAATTATTTGTGGTCATCTCATCTATATTAGGTGACCTATTTATAGAAACAGACTCCAATAATATATCGGAAACAAAACCAGCATGATGAGCTAAAATAGAGAGTTGTACATCTTCCAGTCTAATTCCAGGATATCTTTCACTAATTATGACTAATAAACTAATCATAACATCGGTTCTAGCAACTATACCACTTCCCGTACTCCACTTGTAGCCAGAAAATTTACCATGTACTACATTCATAAATAACTGGATAGGAGGTATTTCTTGACTAAAATCAGGTATGATAATTTCTAGTCCATCCAAGATACTTTTTTGATAAATCACAAATCTATTACGCGTGCTTAAAATATCAATCTCTGGACTTTTTTTGAGCCGGTCAACTATTAACATTAAGCCATTACTATTTAGCTCTGGCTCGGTATTTTCTATTAAAAATTGAGTTTCAGCATCAAAAGTTACTATAGTTTCAGGAGGTGTCCATCCCCGTTCTATACTCTTTAACAGCAATGAACCATAAATGTCGCCTAAAACTCTAATCTTACCTGATGAGTGTAGACTAACTCTCTGATGAATGATAAATATTCTATGTTGAGAAAATTCTGCAGAAGAAATATTATCTAAATAATAAGGTTCACCCAGACATTCTCTGTGATCGAATATCTGAGATGGAATGTTATTCGCCGGCTTTTTATCTGTATATAAATGAGTAATTTCAACCTGGGGAAATAATCTCAACCTAGTGAGCAATTTAGGACATTCAAAGCCATGATTCAGTCCAATAATGATATCTGCTTTCATTCCCATATCAGCAATTTGTTGAATAATTTTGGGAATGGTGTCAGGTAAAAAACTATCCGCTTTATTTGCAGCTGCTACAATTCCTAAAATCCTGGTACGATCAAAATTATTTTGGGTTTTAGATAAGATCCATTGGCGACAGTTTCTGACGGCTTCAACATCAGAATTTAATCTGCTATCTTGTATATTTCTCAATGAAATATTTGTCTTTTTCAAATGGGGATTTCGGTACCCAGTCATTTCCAATAATGTATTCAGAAACATATCTTTGAAAAATTCCATACAAAACATTCTGACTTGATTATTTGTAACTGTTTTAAATTACTAAAACAGTAGCAGTTTTAACATTTATGGGATAGATATAGAATTGCTATTTGATTTTTGAAAATCAGCCCTCACCATATCAGCGCCATCGCTTTTGGGGCGTATTATAATCTAAATAATTAAGTAAAAATCAGATATGATGTGATGACAAGGTTTATACATGATCAGTTTGCAAAGGATTATTTGGAAGAACTGCTCAAACCATACGGAAAAGTAGAGGCGCAAAAACCTGTATCAGCAGAAGTGAGATACATAGATATATTCTTTTCTCCCTTTACTGCTGAAATTCCTAATTTAGAAATATTGGGTTTATTAGGACAATTTGCTAGCATACCTGCGATATTTGAACCCTTTCGTAATCCAGCAGAGGAAGAGGAGATATGTCATTGTCTCAAGAAAGAATTAGAGGTTAAGGCTGTTTTTGAACGAGAAGCGAAGCGGAATAAAACCACTTTGCTTGATCAAGAAATACCCAAAACATGGATTCTCACTCCCACAGCATCAGCAGAAATGGTGTCAAAATTTAATGCTTTTCCCTCATCAGAGTCTCTGAGTGGAATATATTATATGGGAAAAGCAGTCAGAACCGCGATAGTAGCTATTCATCAGTTACCAGATACAGCGGAAACTTTGTGGCTGAGAGTACTGGGAAGGGGAACAGTCCAAAAAAGGGCGATTGACGAATTAATGGCGTTACCAGAAGACCATCCCTATCGGGGAGTAACGCTAGAATTGTTGTACAACTTACAGCAGAATTTAACAATTAACCAAACTATAGAGTCAGAGGACAGGGAGTTAATTATGAGGTTAGCACCGCTTTATCAACAAGAGAAAGAAAGAATCCAACAGGAAAGTAGACAAGAAGGTAGACAAGAAGGTAGACAAGAAGGTAGACAAGAAGGTAGACAAGAACTAATTTTACTTTGGCTTACTCGCAAATTTGGGGAGTTGAATTCCTTATTAATTGAGCAAATTCAATCCTTATCTGTGGAACAGTTAGATTTATTGGGAGAGGAAGTAATCGATTTTTCGGAAATTGCTCAGTTGGAAACTTGGCTGAGGAATGTTAGTCAAGCAGCCAGGGATCAACAATCAACATAGTAAGTGGGTTGGCGGAGCGCATATTTGTGCGCGTTTCGGCTTTACTCATATAAATATAAAGCAAGTCAGCGATCGCCAAAAGCACCAACGTTTGAACCGAGCGATCTCACCAATCACTCGAACTACAACTAAAATTTAATCCAATGACAAGGTTTATCCATGATCAATTTGCAAAGGATTATTTGGAAGAACTGCTCAAACCATACGGGAAAGTAGAGGCGCAAAAACCTGTATCAGCAGAAGTGAGATACATAGATATATTCTTTTCTCCCTTTACTGCTGAAATTCCTAATTTAGAAATAT
>Ga0209208_10009314_pt1 | contig 12926 bp, 16 predicted proteins | sample S1TSphfallax_3_FD_187694 | JGI IMG/M metagenome (GOLD analysis project Ga0209208, IMG submission 187694) | Host-associated microbial communities from peat moss isolated from Minnesota, USA - S1T2_Fd - Sphagnum fallax MG (SPAdes) (version 2) | ecosystem: Host-associated > Plants > Peat moss >...
CCCCCCCCCCCCCGGCAAAAAACAAATTGGGGGGTATCCTCTAAAAAATCTACCTATTCAAAGTTCTTTCTAAAAAAAATGGGGTTAATAAGTGAATGCAACTTATAGTCTTGCTTAATAAAAGCCATAGTTGACCCAAAAAAGGCATCCCGCCCATCCCCAAAGTTAAAAAATTATGAATGATGATTCGTAAAAAAATTTCAGTTTACCTCAATGTGGATTAAAAATAATAATCTTTCATGGAAATATCAAGTGTCATTTGCTTTGGCTGGGGACTTTCAAAGGACCAGGGGCTCCAGCCAATCACAAATTACCGAATCAAGCATGTGCAAACACCAATTATTTTATATAAGTAAGATATTAACTAATCTCAAGTTTCAACACAAGCCAAAATATCATCTTTCAAAAATCCTCACATACAACTAAACCTATTTCCAAAGGGCCAAAATCCCTTAAGCTTCTATATACTCTATAATGAATCTAAACACAATATCCTTGCCTTGGTAGGCAGGGCCAACAAACCTCTTGCTGCCAGGAGCCATTGTTCTCATTTGTTGCTTTGCAATTTGTCTCCATGGCGTGTTTTATGTTGCCGAACGCTTGGTGAGTTATTCACACACGCTAGCTCCTTAGCTCTGGTGCCATACTACTTACACTACCTCCGTCCGTTTTGCTTTTCCACAAAATAAAATTGCGCCCTCCTTTTGTCAATTTTGTACACTAAACCTTAAACCCTAAACCCTGATTTGCATCAAATCAGCTGCTGAAATCGAAGGCTTTGAAATTGCATCATCTTTTGGAGCCTCCAGATCTTTGTTAGTTCTTTTGTTATCCCTCGTATATCCCAAGCAGATGTATCCATTTTTTGCAATCTGTATTCTAGTATGGGCTCCAGTGGTATGGTGGTGTGTCCGCCTGTATGGTGCATCCGCTCATCATGTCTTCTACAGCAACTCCGTTCTGCAAAGATGAAGTTTTTGCAGCTCGACTGCAAGACTTTCTGTATCAACACCAAGACTGGCTCTGCTGTTTTAGATGTCCTCAACATGCCAGTTTATGCAAGAAAGTCAGGGTACGGCATCCATCACTCCTAGTTGCCATTTGAGCTTTAGTATGAAAGAAGCAAAGACATGGTTAGATTCTTTGATAATTGATGGTCCTTGTTGTGCACCAGGAAAAAGAAAGTGGAATTCTTGAATAGGATGATTCCACACCAGATGTTGTCTTCAGAAGAGGCAGAACCCTAATTTGTAGCCTTTGTTTGGAATGCATATAAAATCTCCATGGACGTTGCAGAGATGAAGCTTTTGAGGATAAAGAAGCATGGCTCAACAAGAACTCTCACTTGAGCACGTTCCACCATGAAGGTGATATTGTCGCTGGCAAGTATACAATAGTTGGGGTGCTGGGACAAGGTGGTGCAAGCACCACCTATGAGGCCAAAACACAAGATGGAGAGGTGGTTGCTTTGAAAGCACTGTCACTGCGCAACATGAGAGGTTGGAAGGTATGTTCTTGTCTGAAACAAACTGGGCCTTGCAATCATGTGGTTCAGGGTTTATGGTTTGTGAATGCTGTGCTGCGCTTCCTGGGTGCTTGTTCTTTTGACTGGCCTCAAACATGATTAGGCTTCCAGGAATGCAACACAAACTTAGGACACAAATGTTTATGTAACAGTTTATCTGAGATTTTGGGCAGATTGGTATATGCTTTATCTATAGCCCCTGTTGTGATCTGATGAAGTGAGTGGGGAGTCACGAGGCAGCTTGTCATGGCTATTCATAATGGAGCTGATGGTCTGACACTTTGTGATGGATACTTTCATGATGCTATGACCCCACTCATCTTGTCATTTTACCTTTGAAGTTGCTGAGTTTTGTCTGCAATCTCATAGATATGTTTCCTGGGTGATTGTTATCTGCTGGATAGTGAAATGTGGTAATTGTGATTTTTCATGGGTTCCCTGACCACAAAAGGGGACACTACAAAGGAGAATGGGTTTTGCTGTGCACTTTGACTAGTTTGTGAGACTGTCTTTTGCAGGATCTGGAACTGTTTGAGAGAGAGGCAAAGGTGCTCAAGTCCTTGAGGTATCCCAGCATACCAGAGTACATCGACTACTTTCAGGTCCATCCTTGGACAGTTTGTTCTGGAACTTTGTATTCTATGGAGAGAGTACTGTTGACTTATACTGACAGAAACTGTGGGAGCTTGTTCTGGAACTTTCTTTTCTATGGAGAGAGCACTTTTGAGTTATACTGACAGAAACCGTTCCCACTTTGTTTTGTCCATCATAGATTGACAGTCCCTCAGACTGTGGTTTTTACATAGTGCAAAGGGTAGCCAAGGGTCGGTCCTTGAAAGACCTGGTGGAGAGTGGCTGGCGTGTGCCAGAAGAGGAAGTCAAGCGTATTGCAATCGAGGTTTTCATCCACCTTTGAAGTTGAAATGTTGATTTTTTGTTCCACATTTTCCTTGATCTAATTATGATGCATCTTCAATGCACATGCTACAGTTATCCAATTTTTTTGCATTGCTGAGGGTGAATCATACCTCTTAAAGAAAATATGTCTTGGAAGAATTTGTTGATCCAATGGACAAGTTGTTATCATCACAGGTCCTGGATGTGTTGCAATACCTCGGGAGCTTGCGCCCCCCTGTTTATCACAGAGATATCAAAGTAATTGGCAGCCTCCAACTGGTTTTGACATAGTGTGTGAGTTTGTAGATGTCCTCCTCCCTGATGTTTGTCTTTCTGTTGTTTAGTGAAGTCATGAAATTTCTTGTGGACTAGCAAAGTTTGGAGCTTCCATTAGATAGTCCTTTGTGCTCTTAAACCCTCCATGGATGACCGCCATCATCTCCATGCCCATTAGTCTGATCAACCCATTATGTATCCTGCATAACTTGACAATGGACACACTTCCATCTCCACCTTTGCAATCGGAGGTGAATGTAATCCGGGGCCATTGATTGCCTGGGGAAGCAGCTTAACAAGTGCTTCACTCCTTTCCATGTGTTGCAAGCATTCTAACCATCCCATTCTTTACCCAAATTAAGATGTCCACATTGGAGGGATAGTCTCTGTTGGTGCCTTCCCAGAAAAGTGTGAAGAAATTACTGCCACTGCTAATTTGGAAACAGCTAGTTTATGTTAACTACTGGATGTAGGCTTTTTCAATTGGGGAAGGGTTTGTTTCTGAGGGCAGATGCATTTGAGTGAGGGATTCCTAAGCTTAATCCATGAACCAATGCAAAGACACAGGAAGTACTAGATTGAGAGAAATAAAGAAATGAGATGCTATACAAATGAACTTGAGGACAATCTAATGAGAAGCAAGAGTTTGTCTACTGCAGCTTCAACTTACTAATGGCTGCCTTTACCATGTGACAGCCGGAGAACATAATTTTGGATGAAGCATCTGGGAAGGTGAAGTTGGTGGATTTTGGAGCAGTGCAAGATGCAGCATCTGCAATGCAGATAGGCAGCACTGTTGTTGGCACGGTGCTGTATTCTCTCTCTATCAATTCCAACAACATTATGCATTGCATCCTAAAGCCTACCTTCAGAAACCAAGCAAGGGTTCCATGATTTAGTTTGTCCTCCAAAGTGGTATTGTGTCCAGAGTCTTCACCTGCCAGTTGCGAGGTTGAACCCTAATGCTCTAGCATTACTGGGGTGTAATGTCTGGGCAATATACAAAACTTGACACTTATGATGAGTTTTCCAGAGGAAATCTGTTAAGGACAATGAACCATTTGTTTCAATGTAAGCTGCACTATTGGATTAAGCACTTCCTTCCCCAAATACTCATTGGACTGATCATGATATTGTCCTCTGCCCCACACCCCATTCTTCCCTTCTTTTCTTCAAACTTGAATATGCTCTAGAAGGTAATTGTCTTGGCATGTCTCCCACATGCTCAATGGGAAAGTAGTAGGGGTCTTCTGATGTGAATTGGTTGGTAAGCGTGCTGATCAAATTTCATTTCAAGGCCTTTGCTCACCACCAGTATTGGGAGCTGCTAGCACTACGGATCTGTGAATAGTGTGCTAATCCTATAAATACGACATGCTTACTCTGTAACTGAAGTAGTCTATTTACATGGCTGCCAGGTTGGTAAGAGGACCTTGCTGAATTCTCTTGGTTGTTTTCTGGACAGACAGTATGGTTACATGGCTCCAGAGCAGTTCCAAAATCGAGCAGGGCCGCAAACTGATCTCTATGGACTTGGTGCCACATTGCTTTATGTTGTGTCTGGATGCTCCCCTTCATCTTTCCCACAGGCAGGTTCTTTCCAACTGTTTCCCATCACAAATTCCTCCATTTTCCCCCACATGTTCTCTTCCACATTTTGCAAGGTTATGATGCTGTAGTTTCTTGTGACAGAAGCGCTTGAAGGTGGTGTTTCGAGATTTGGTGAATGTGACCCCTCATCTTGGCGATGTTATAGAACAGCTTCTGGAGCCTGCACCAGAAGATCGGTTTCAGGTAACCCAGGTCCTTTTTTCAGCACAGTGGGTACTGGGGTTATATGCTGCTCAACTGGTCATACTTTGTTTTAATGTTTTGCCTATACAGTCAGCAGAAGAGGCAATAAATGCTCTCAAAGGAGAAGCAAGTACATGGATGCAGTCCAGTGTATCACAAAAATCTCCTGGCAATGCTTGGCAACTGAAAACAGCTCAACAGCCTGCAGGGACAGAAGTGGTGAGTAGCTAGTAATATCAACTCTGCTTATGGATAAGCAGAAATAGAGTTGAAATCAGGGTTATGAACTTTGGCCTCATTTTCTTCTGTGGCATGACACATCTGGTGGCAAACTCAGTAAATGTATAGAGTACTAGTTTGAGATGGGATGAGATCATATGGCTAATTCCAGCTGCCACACAATAACTGTGAAGAAAATACAGCATACCATTTTGCATGAGCAGTCACAGTGTGTGCAAGAAGGATCTGGAATATGAGATTTAGAACATGGAAGATTTGTATTCATAGAACTCAAGACAAGTCTGGATGAAGAAAGATATGACATGGAAAAGAGCTGGGATCTTTGTGGAAGGTTGATTGCAGGGTTTCTTATTTCCAGATGTCATCTAGGGAATCTACTTGGGAGCAATTTGATCAGATTTACCCATCTGCTATTAGGTTATATCCTTTTGCATCGGGCTGTGGTGATCATAGCAGATGGTGCTTCATAAGAGTTGAAGTGGATCTGTTGTCCTTGGTTGGCAGGAGCTTAAGAAAACAGATTCCCAGCTAGTAATTGTCATCCCACCTGCAGGGCTCACTGCTGAAACTGCTGGAACCGGTTCCTTTGCTGTGGTATGTGCTACCCCTGGAAATTGAAATGTCTCATGCTGTCTATATCTGTTACTTTCTTCTGTGACAAGGAGTTTGAGCATAAGTCCTAGTGTTGGAAACCAAATGACCTCAGGGACTTTTATTAGGTGCAGCATCTGCAATATTTGCTTCAAGATAAAAAATTATTAGATTGTGTAGGCTGGTTGGTACTTTTCTCTTTTGTAGCAGTGTTTTTTTGATATGGTGCCATGCCGGGACTTACTGCAGTCTCCTACCATTAGACTGCTGATATCTATGTCTGGTCTAAGGAGATTACCACTTGTGCCAGGCATGGAATGTTTTTCTCACCTTTTGGACACGGACAGCAATAGTAGGAGGGGCCCCGTTGCTGTTCACCTTGTTCTCTCTCCCATTCTGGTTTGTGGGCATTAGGTACGTTCCTTTCCTGTTCATAAGTGAACATGTGTTGTTGTAGGTGAAGATTTAGTGTAAATGGCTGTTGTAGCCGTTACTGCATTCCAAAGAGCGCCTCCCTCAGAGTTCTAGCAATTATCCCCAATCCGTGTCTTGTTATTCTCAGCAACAAACAATGAGTTGTGGGATTGGCACCCTCAGGTTGCTTCAAGTCATGTCAGCCAAACGTTTATCACAGCTCAGTGTTCTCTCATGTCTCCTACATTCAACTCAGTGAAAGTGGTGTTTTTTGTGCACTGCAGACTTGCGAAGACCACCCTATCCAGTCTCACTGTGGCAGCCAAATTACAATTCAAGGAATCTGAGTTTTCCATTGAGTGGACAGTGGGTGGCAGTTTGTGGAAGCATCAAGTTGTTGGACAATTAGATGACATCAGCTCTGTTGGTATTGTTGTAGAGGGGGTGCGTTCTCATGCAGACTGCTATACCTGCTCTCTTTTTGATTGCAGTTGGGGTGGAGTGATAAGTCCCATTGTCAAGATTATATTATCACATTTGTGTCATGCCAGCATTGAGTAGAATCTGTGGCTTGTTTTTAAATGTTCACCCAATTGGACTTTGACTGATATTGGTTTCATGCATGCAACAAGCTCCTCCTTCTCTTATGTTGACCAAAACAGACTTTGCTCTACTTGATCTGGTTTATGGGGGCTGCTGGACAGAAGAAGCAAGATGGGCAGTTGATGACAGCGTGCATGCTGGTGGAGGGTGTAAAAACGCACAAGTTTGGAATGGACCTCAAAACAAATGAAAAGGAGTGGCTTGTCCAAGAGATCAGCTCCTTTTTGCAGATTCCATGTGAACAACCAACCTCCTCCAACCAGCCTTTCCTCAACATTGTGGATGCATATGATCAAAGAACAGGAAGTTCGGATGCATGGAATGGAGAATAGGTGAATGGAGAGTAGGCAATGCACATGCACTGAGCAGTGTTTTTGTTTCTATCTGTTTTTTTGTGTTGCATCCAGCTGGAAATGAATTCAGGCTATGGACAGATATGCAGATGGAATTTGCCACTTTGTCACAAGTTGTTTCGAGAGGTGAGATCCATGGACCCAACAGTCCAGAAGAGAGATGGGAACATGGTGTGTTTAGGTGGAAAGAAAGAAGATGCTCAATTTCATGGGGCCTATTTGAGCTCATAGCCAATTGATGTTGCCCCTTTTAAGCTTCTCAAATGCTCTTCTCTATTGCAGATTTGATGTCTTCACACCATTTTGATTGACTGTATTATGCAAATTTAATCAAAGCTTCCAGGTTGTCTTTTCCACTGCACTGATCACCAAACTTGGATTGCATCCTTCCCACTTGGATTGTATCCTTCTCCAATTCACTTGCTGTAATTGATGATTGTGGTGTATAACAAAGAAGAATTGTATTGCACAAAGTAGGTATCATTTGAACTGCAGACATGTATGTATGTACACAATGCCAAAAACATGGATCTATACTTGGTGGCTATGCACAAGAGGGAGCCCTTTTCATTGATAGGACTGCTCAAGAGTCCCGTGCATCTCATGATTGGGGTTTATGGTTGTTTGTGGATTCCTCCTTCCAAAGATCATGAACAAAATAAGTACACTATATATTACACAAGCATCTTTTCACTGAATGCAGAATTGCATCTAGCTGTCATGAAGAGAAGTATAAGGAGACCTCTCCTATAACCAGATAGGCAAAACCATGTCAGGAAAAGATAGATTTCCCAGATCAAGAATCCTCATTGTGGATCTTTTAAGAGAAACATCAGTTCTGCAGCAGATATAATTTGAGCAATGAACATGTCTGAATAAGAAATGACCAGAAGGAAAGAATAATAGCATAATATATTATGATTTCCTCTCTCATTAAAATTGCATGCTTGCGGCGACTGCCAGCTTTAACTTAAATGTGAAGTAACCTTGGGTGGGGTGAGGGTGGGCAGGCACAGGATTGTTAAATTACAGTGTGGAAAATACTAGAGACCTAGCTGAAATATCATCTAATCACGCCCTGGTGGGCTGTGAAGAGGATTACGGTTCTCAAGGTTGCCTGCATAAGTCCAGCATTTGGTCTCTGAAGGAAGAAGCTTCACCACCACCACCCTTTCAGATTCTAGTTGTTTCCTCTTTCCCTCTGGCAATTCTCTTCTACTGTCTGTGTAATCTGATGAGGCTTTGTCAAATGAAGGGAATAATAATACTGATCCAGTAGTCTCTCGTATGTTCTCACGAGGTGGGCTTGGGGTCATGTGGGGACTAGTTGGAGATGCACTATGAGAAACTAAAGGAGTGTCGTAAGGAGTGCTGACAGCAGTTAACTGCATGGTACAAGAATCATCTGATCTATCAGGACAGAGATGCGAGGTTTTTGTAATGCAATCTCTTCCTTCCACAGCTAGAAAGCGTATGACAAGGTCATCAGCGTACAAAACGTCATCAATTCGTGCAATGATGTTGAAAGCCAAACTTTCAAGCACCCGTGAATAGCTCTCCAATATTGATTGCCCAACATCCTGCACCAAGTCCAGCAGAGAGTTTTTGTCATGGTTTATGATCCGCTAGATATCATTCAGCAGAAGAAAAATAAACAAATATATATAGCTATGAATCCCCCCAACACAGGCTATTGGTATACTTGCAGAAGTTCTTAGAGATGTGTACCCTGTTGAATAGGATTTTGTTGGTGTCCAAGGAAGTCTGTGGCAGTCCTGGGACCTGTTGTTTCAAGCCAGCTAGCACACGCTCCACTCTATCTGCTAGGAGCAGCCTTCTGTCGACGTCACCCACAAACTCCCTCATCTTTCCCCATGATGACTTTGCATTGAATTTCTTTTCTTTGGCCCACAACCGTGCATTTCTCAAGCGAGTCTGCTGACCCCATACAAGGATTGCCGTCTCTAATCGGTTTGCTACATCTAGTATATTGTGCTCATCTGAAGTATCAAGTTTGGATAGGAATACTTCAGTGGAGAAGTTGTCAGAACATAGGCTTCGGTATAGTACATCTCCAAGGCTTGACCTCCCATTCTGCACAAATCAAGTAACAGGATCAGACACTATGAATGCTTCTCCCATAGCTTCATAGTATCAGGATTATCACTCATCAGATTCGAGTCAACCTGAACAGAAAGTTTTAAGGGAATGTAGAATAATAGAAAGAATACTGATCAAATGTTATGAGTCCTTGTCATAAACCGCATTGGTCTCTGATGTACGGAGAGAGAGAGATGTACCGACTAATGGTAGATACAGACCTTGGGAAGAGAATTCAAGTAGATTTGTGGAACCTCCATTTGAGACAAAACACGGGTATTAATTGCCATCGCTGCTTTGAGGATTCGACTGGTGGCATCCCTTTGATGATGCAATCTCTTCCGTGACTCTTCGCTCAGGCCATTGACTGGTACCTGGGGAGTTGGCAACCACCATTTCTCCTGCTGTCTTTGACAAGAATCCCTTGAACCCTGGCAGTTGTGTTTCTCAGCCACAGCAATTCCACGATCAACGTACCAAAACTCTGTTTCATGGAAGCTGTCCAAAGTGTCCTGGCAGCATGAGACACATTGCAAAAGGTGTAGACAAGTCAATCCCTTTGTGACTTAATGGGCCACTTAAAGGAGTCCATGTCAAGGAATGAAAAATTTCCAAGCTTTTAAAACTTGTTTTTACTCGTCTTCAGGTTCTCCTGGTTCTGCCAGGATTTCTATTTTTTTAAATGGCAATGTTAAAAATTTGGTGAATTTTTCAAAAAAATTAGCAAAAAATTAGTCAAATTTACATTAGAAAAAATAAAATCTCCCAAGTTTTTTGTCAACAAAATTTGTCAGGGGAAAAAAAAAACTGTCATGGCAGGGGTGAAATATAGAGGATTACTCAAAACATACTCAATGGATTAAAGACTTTGCTAGAAAAAGCTGCCAGTTTTGAGAGTTATGTGGACATACAAGCAGCATGTTGTCCAGCTTCCGCAAAACTGGCAAGTTCAAGTGAACATCTGAACGTGGCCTGTTGATCATCACCTGCATCCCATCACCCATCAGAGTCTCACTGTAAGAATTTGTACCTTGTGTATAACAGGGACCTGACCACCATGCAGTTTTGTACTCTCTTTACAGATTGTGAACTTTACAGCTTAGACAAGCATGTGATAATAGAGCAAGATGCCCAAAAAGAACCTGAAATTGTGAGTCATCCTAACCTCCAAAGTACTACCATCTGGAAAAGTTTGCCACGAAGGGACGAGCTCCATGATATGATCACTGACGGAGAGAAGCCATTTCATTTCTCTCTGCCACATTGCACGTTGCTCTGGAGTGAAGGGTTCTAGTCTCCAGAGCTGCCCAAAGACAGAAGCTGCATCCAAATCAAAAGAACACTCTTAACTGCTGCTCATCAACAAAGGACAACCATTTTAGTCTATGCTATCCATCACACAATTGACAGATAAACAAAAAAGGGTGCATTAAGGGTGGGTGTTGTAGACACACAAGTGTACAGAAAGAAAATTGCAGATACAATGATTCACATATGCCATGATTCAATGAACAAAAGCTGCAGAGATATATGGAGTATTCTTTTTACCACAGACCAAAAGAAGTCTAACCTGAGAGGTTAGTGATGGCATTTGAAATGGCCATAGCTGTGCAGACACCTTTAGCACCACCAGACATATCTTCTCCCAACAATAGCTTTGCAAACTTCTCTTTCATCATCTCCACCTCTTTTATAATAACATGCAAACCCAATTCCCAACAGGTGTTAGAACATCCAGCAGATAATCAAGCGACTTGGATGGAATTGACAGATATTGAGGAATTCAAGTATCCAAAGGTAGAAGGAGAAGAAGAAGCAGTGGTTGGTGAAAGGCACAAACCTGTGAGTGGTGTAACTCTCTTCTCCATTGTCTGTTCCCGCATGTAAGTGTGCCTTCCACTTGCTAAGTTGGATGAAGAGGGTGAAGGATCTGCACTAAGTCTCTCCCTCTTGCCCAAAGGCCAGCCAAGAGGAGAAGAACCTCCTGAACTATTAGTGGCACCACCGCCATCTTCTTCTTCTCCTCTATGTACAAGACGGAAACTTGAAGCTTCATCCCCTAACAGATCTAAATTCAAACCATCCATACTCAGGCATGAGCTTGCACGATCCATACTGAACTCATATCTGTCTTCTGTACCTGTAGCTGCCTCCTCCATCAGATCTCCTTCTTGTTGCTCTGATTCACTCAAAGAGCGCACAAACTTGTGTTTGATTCTCCCCAGAAAATCTGGATTTATTCAAGGCACAAGCATCGGGCATGAGAAAACAAACAATGTAGGTTCAGAGACAATCATGAAGAAGAAGAAACCATCATGAAGCACGTGATCACCATTGATTGAATATTCATTCAATTGGAAGACCATTAGCTATCTGGAGGATGGACTTCCGAGGAACAAACATTCTGGGGCTTGACAATAAGAACTTTCTTTCTGACAAGAGAATCATCACACTAGTGTGTGTGTGTGTGTCTCCCTACTGGACCGGACTTGCAGTTGACCCAGAAAGCCTTGCTGCAAGACATCATTTGCTTTTGTTGCAGCATTTGGGTTTTGCAAGGAAGAAAAACCCTAAGAATCTATTTTCCAGTTTGTAGGTTCCTCTCGTCGTCTCCTGTCTCTCCCCGGAAAACCCTTTTGCCAGTGTGGCTCTCATCATGATGATCAGGGAGGGAGGCAGGGAGGGAAGGAGGATTTCTTCTACAGATAGATGGTACAAGAAATTCCCGCAACAAAAGAAAAACAACAACAACAACAACAACAATGAGAAGCTTGACGAAGAACATGCAAGCAAGCTTGATGAACCTTCTTCCGAGGCTTTCTTCTTCTGTTCCATGTCCCGGGAGGAGGAAATGGGTCCTAACTGCTGCTGCTGCTGCTTCTTCTTCTTCCTCTTTCCATTTGCTGCCCTTCCATCGATGCGATGCTTCTCCCTCCTCCTCTTCTTGTTCTTGTTCTTCTTCGCCAGCAGCTTCTTTCTATCTCTGGACTAAAACCAACCAAAGACCTCAAGATCTCAAGCTTTTGGAGCTCAAGATCCACAACTCCAGGGCAATAAATATCCGTCGCAGCAACAAAAAGAAGTAAGTGGCTATCCGATCCAAAATCCCGCGCATTGCATTGCCAGCAGGCAAAACATGTACCAAAAAACAACTACCGATTCTCTCCTCCTCCCAATCCTCCTAATCCTCCTAAGCCTGTGCCTCCTTCTCCAGTTACCACAACTAATTCTTTCCCCAGCTTTACAGATCCTTCACAGCACATACTGACAGCAAGCAGCAATGCTCCTCACACCACATTACAAACATACAAGACTCTGAGATAGATACTATATAAAATCTCTAAACGTCCCTGCAAACAAGCAAACGAGCAAGCAAGCAAGCAAGCAAGCATCCTTCTTCTTCCACGATCTATATATAAATATCTCTCTCTCTCTCTCTCTGTGTCTCCCTGTGTCTGTTTGCCTGCAAAGCAAGCTTGCTTCTTCATCCACACTACTTACTGGAAATTGTTGGCAGTGCAATTGAGAGTCTCTTCTGCTGCTGCTGCTGCTCTGGTGGGCAAAAAAAAAAGACAAAAACAAAAACAAAAAAGAAGAAGAAGAAGAAGAAGAAGAAGAGATTTTCATTAATATATTTTGTTTGTTTGGGTTTTTTTCTTTTTTGTTGTGTGTGGGGTGCGTCTTCTTTGGTGGGTCGTTGCGTGTATAGTTGTGTTGCTGTTAGCAGCAGCAGGAGGTTCTTCTTGCGCAGCTCAGCAAGTGCAGGAAGGCAACAGCGAGGAGCGTACGCGCAAGTGTCAGTGCAGTCAGACAGCAACCACGCTGCTCCTGCTGCTGCTGCTGCTGCCTGCCTCTGCACAAGACAGAGACAAATTAGGGTTTTGGGGGGGAGGGGAAGGGGAAGGGGAAGGGGTTTTGCCTTTTGTCTTTTTGTTACTGGCCTTTATTGAAGGACTCTCTGACAGTCGAGACTGACTTGGTTTTCGCCACATATTTGAGTCCATTTTCGCCAAATAATTTCCCACCTGAAAAATAATATGATTTCCAACTAGGCTATTATACCTACAAAGAAAGAAAGATAAATTTTTTCATGGCAGGAAAAAAAAAAAAGAAAAAAAAAGAAGAAACCAAAA
>Ga0209208_10009315_pt1 | contig 12925 bp, 10 predicted proteins | sample S1TSphfallax_3_FD_187694 | JGI IMG/M metagenome (GOLD analysis project Ga0209208, IMG submission 187694) | Host-associated microbial communities from peat moss isolated from Minnesota, USA - S1T2_Fd - Sphagnum fallax MG (SPAdes) (version 2) | ecosystem: Host-associated > Plants > Peat moss >...
AGATCTTGGGACACAACAAACATCTCTCTCTCTCTCTCTCTCTCTCTCTCTCTCTTTCAAGCTGGAATATGATGACAGAAAGAAGAAACACATGATGCTGTAGCTGTAGCACTAGTAGATCAAGTAAGTAGCACAGGACTCAAAAGAATTGCTCAACTTGTTTTTTTGATGGTGGTAATGGTTTTGTCGTTGTCATTGTTGTTGGATTATATTTTGTTTGAAGCTGAAGGAGAGAGAAGAGGTGAGCTAATGATTGGAGAGAATGAATGAAGAGAGAGAGAGAGAGAGAGAGAGAGCAAGGCAGGGGATTGATGAAAGGGAATTCTAGAGAGCTTTGTTGTTGCAAGTTTTTTGGGTGTGAGTGAGATTTGTTGCAACATTCATTCTCGTGGAAGGTGAAAAAACAGTGGAAGAGAAAACAGAACATAAAAAGAGTTCAGGAAGAGGAGGAGGAGGATTATGAGAGAAAGAATGAGATTCCTTGTTTGCTTGATTTCTTTCTGAGATTTTTTGGTGGTTGTTGTTGTTGGAGAGCAGTTTGCAGGTGGTGGTGACGACGATGAGGAGGAGGTGCGAAAAAGAAACCATGCAAGAAATTTTTGTTTGAGTGAAAAAGGCTTGGTGCTGCGTCTGTGGAGAGAAGTGGATTGCACAGCGACAGAGAGAGAGAAGAGAAAGAGCGCACATGGGTAGCGTGTTTACTGCGCTGCAGCAGGAGGATGAGGAGATGATTGTGAGATCAATGGATGAGCTGCTGCAGCATTGCATGACTGGTGAGGAGTAATGCCCCATTGGTTTGCTTTCCTCGCTCGCTCGCTCGCTCGCAGTGTTCCTTTTTTCGGCACTAGTGTGCAGAGAGTGAGTGGGTGAGTGAGTGCTACAAGATTGCACAAGATGCTGCTGCTGCTGCTGCTTTCTTTCTTTCTTTCAGCAACAGAAAAAACAATGGCAGTCGCTCACTTCTTCTTCTTCTGTGGGAGAGAGATCAAATTGATCTTGGACTCTGAGAGAGAGAGAGAGAGAGAGAGAGAGAGAGCTTCCTCAAGTTTCTCACTTGGATTTTGCTCTAGAAAAAAGGTCTTGCACCCAGCTCGAATTCGCAAGATTGATGTTTGATTTTGTGTGTGTTTTTGGCTGATGTTTTGCAATGGTGGCTGCTGCTGCCTCATGACTGTTGTATGTATGGCAGGTGTATGTGAGTTGTGAGAGTGGAGGTTGGAGAAGAGACCAGTGGTAGTGGGTGTGCCTCCCAGGCAAAGCAAAGCAAAGAAGAATCGAAGAAGCAGCAGGAGGAGGAAAAACGGCAGGCTGTGGCCATGCCAGCCTCACCAAATTTGTTCAAAGTGTTGACTGCTGAGGATCCCAAATCACTCCTGGAAGACGAGATCGGCTGCATGACAGGAATTTTTCAGATCTTCGATCGCAGTCAGGCCTTCACAGGTCGCCGATACGGCTCCAAAAGAGTCACTAGCGCTGCTGGTAACAAAATCTAATCACATCTCACATTCCTGCCCTGCCTTCCATCTCTCCACACACATTCCCAGTCCTGCCATCTCTCCACACACATTCCCCATTCCTGACGTCTCTCCACACACATTCCCATTCCTGCCCTCCCTCCATAGACATTCCTTTTCATGCCATCTCTCCACACATTCCTGCCTGCCTGCCATCTTTCAAACACAATTCCTGCAAAGCTCTCACCGCTTTGTATACATTCGTGGAAAAAGCTCTGCAAAGCTCTCACACCCATGTATTCATATGTGAAGAAGAAGCTCACTCTCACCCATGTATTGTTTTTTTAAGTGTGTGTCTGTGTGTGTATTTTTTTTTTCTGGGGGTCGCACAGATCAGTCGCTATCAGTATCCGCTTGTGAAAGCCCACGACATGATCGCAGCAGCAGCAACCCATATTGGATGGTGCGTTCTTTTTTGTTGTTGTGTCACCTCTCTCTTTGATTCATGAAGAAGAAAAGAAACAGGGTTTTTTTTCCTTATTGTTTTGTTGTTGTTGTAGCAAATCATCTCTACCTGCAAATCCCAATGATGACTGGAATTTTGTGTGGGGTTTTGTTGTAATGATTTTGCACCTTTGTGTGTACTGCATAACAATACATATTAAGCTTTTCTTGCATAATTTGTTACAGACATCATAGTTACAGTAGACCTATAGAGGAAGAACCTATGTGAAGAAAAGTTTTGCTGTCTTGGGTGGGTGATAATGTGAATCTGCGTTGTTTTTTTTTCCCCCCTTTTTTTTCTTTTCCAGTTGCTTACAGTTTGAAGACAATGCTGCTGTTGCTGCTCAGAAGGTAGACAGCAATTTGGAGCAAAGCAAGGGAGCTGTGGATCGTCAGTCTAGAGACCATCACAGAGCATATTCTGACAGCAGTGACATCTTCACCAAGAGTTTTAAGGCTCAAGGAGGAGGAGGAGGAGTACTTGACTGCCATTTGACAGACCAAAAAGATCATGATCAGTTTGCAGAGCAAGAATTGAGCAACTCACAAGAAGAAGAAGGAGAAGAAGATCATGTGCCTACTCTAGTCTGCAGCAACTCTTCACAGGAGGAGGAGGAGGAGGAGGAGGAGAGTAATAATAGTAACAGACTCATGAAGAGTGTGCAAGACTTAGTAGTAGATCGATCATCATCATCTGTCCCCCACAGCAAAGAATACCCAAAACCATCACCTCTCCTGATGGTTTCATCAAGAGAAATGTGTGCTGCAGCTGCTACTCCTGAAGGCAGTGGTGGCAGCAGCAGACAACACTGTAACTCCAAAGATGTTCAAAAACTGCCATCCTCCTTAGACATCCGGGATGTTGTGAGAGCTTCATTCCACAGAGAAAGGTCACGGGACTGTAGTGGTAAGGAGAAGCCACGAGCATCAGTGGATTTGGGTCATGGTAGTAGTAGTACTACTACTAATGTGCAGTCAAAGAGCTTGCCACGTTCTTCTTCTGTGAATGGAAGGGTTGATGGCTTTCGGATGTCTGTTGATGGGAGAGAAGAGTTGCTGTGGTCCTCCTCCGCCTCTGCTGTTGAGCATGCAAGATCAACAGGGGGCAGGGGCTCCCGGATGCTGGTGGGTGACTGGAAAAATGGGCTGCGAAACTCATCCACTGTTGAGTCCACACCACCCCAGATGTCAGCAGCTTTGAGAGAGAAAGACAGTATTCAGTCATCATCCAAGGCATGTGTTGATGGTGGCAGAGAGTTGCCGAGAATATCTGTTGACAGGAACTGTTTCACAAAACGTTCAAGCTGCCTGGCAATTGATGGAAAAGATCATGCAGCAGCAGCAACAAGGCTGACAGTGGAGTTGAAGGAGGACCCAAGATTGTCCGTGTCCAAGGATGAGCGGCAAGGAGGAGTTCTTGTTGATGCAAGAGATCATCATCAGTACTACTCACCAAGGCTTCTTCTTCCTGGTCTCAATGCTGCTGCTACTACTACTACTACTACTGTAAGATATCCTCATGAATCAAAGGATCCATCAACAACAACAACAACAGCTGCTGCCTTTGACTTCAGAGAATCGCTTCGAGCTGCAGACTTTAAGGACTTGCTCAGAGCATCACAAAAAGTGCGAGGAACCACTACTGATGCACCCAGGTTTTCAGTAGATGGTACCAGGGATCCACCTCATGTACATCTGTCTCCCAGGCTTTCTGTGGATGGTCGGGACTCGCCACGTGCTTGTAGAATACCACCCAGGTTGAAACTTGATGGCAGAGATGCCACACGAACTCATGGTAAGCTTTCTAGTAGATCAGATGGTGGTGGTGCTTTTTTGCAGCTGAAGAAAGAGAATAATGCTGCAGAGAGAGATCACCAAGGTCAAGGTGAAGCTTGCAGACGCATCCCGAATGTGGTAGCTCGTTTGATGGGTTTAGAAGAGCTGCCAAGTTCTCACCCTGGATCTCAAGCCCATCCCGCAAAAGTTGCAGATTATCACAGCCGAGTTAACCCTCCACCACCACCATCATCATCATCATCATCATCAAGAAGTGAGGCCAGATTGCTGCAAGGGCTCTTGCAGTATACACCAGCAACAGTTGTCTCTCCACCACTGCCGCCTCCCCCAAGCCAGTCAGATGACTACAATTACAAGCAGCAGCAAGTAGTAGTAAGAGAGGGATTTCAGCAATTGAGTTCCAAGTCCTCATCATGTTCCAACCAGAAAGAAATGCGTGTGCCACTGCCTTCACATTTGCGTCATTTGCATTACTATGGAGGAGAGGAGGAGGAGGAGATTCCACTGCAGTACCCACCACCACTAGAGGAACGTTTCTGGATTCATCATGCCCAAGAGAAGAGCAGAGATCACCCAGAAGTGAAATCACCTACTCACCATCAAGTGCAGTATCACCCACATGATGAGGCCTTTCAAGACCAGCGGTGGCAGCACCTGTTGTCACAAACACCTGCACCACAGCTCTCAGATCATGTGGTATTGACTGCATTGAAACATACAGATGAAGAAAAGACAACTCAGCCTTTGAGTGAGGAGGAGCCTCTCTGTGGCCTCATGGATCAGGAGATGCATCAGTTGCGCCTTAAGAACTCTGTGCAGGGTCGCAAATTGTTGAGACATATTCTTCATGCAATGCAGCTCAAGGGTCTACTGCATCATCCTCCTGGGCGTAATCGCAAGCAGTCATCAGAAGATGTGAAGGCAGCAGCTGTTGCCACGCAGCAGCAGCAGCAGCTTCAAGTTACAAAGGCAACAACTGTGGAAGAGTCAAAGTCTCGGATGCAAGCCTTGAAACAGCAATTCCTACCATCCCCAAGACTCACAACTGCTGCAGTTCGCAAGAGGGGAAATTCTCTGGTGCCAGCAGAGACTTGCAAAGACAACAAGGACAAGAAAAAAACTGTAGCTATGCAACAACAACAAGACCAGCAGCACCACCTCCCAATGATGATGACGATGGAAACCAATTTGCTTCAAGAGCTGGTCGTAAACGGCAGCAATGAAGAACAAATCAATTCCTGCTGCTCTGTGCAACAAGATGATGGGCCAATCATGCTTGGCAACATTCCTGACACCTTGATCATAGTACCAAAGCCCATCACCGAAATGGAGGATGACAACATTATTACAACTGCCATCACTACTCTTTCAAGCAGCAGCCCACCAGCTCCAGCTCAAACTGGAGATTTGGATTGTGTCTCTAGCCAATCCAGCAGCTCAGCAAGATCTGCAGTCACAAGCTCAGTGCAAACCAGTACCGAAACAGAGTACCCACAAAGCGGCAGCACCTGCAGCAATGGGTACTATATTTTCTTTTACTTGCAATTTCAAAGTTCCATTTTCCCATGACTTTGATTGTTAAGAAGTGTTGTACTTGCCCCCTCACAAAGTATATTTTTCTATTCTAAAATCTTGAACTTTGGATTCACAGTACTGTTGCAACAATGACAAGCAAGAGAGAGAATGGGGATGCAGCTGCTGCAAATGGAAGGACATCACGGGTTCAAACACAGAGCTCTTCAGGCAGCTCATCACTTCGTGAACCCAATGGTTCAAGTAGTTCAGATACAGAGGCAGTCACTGTGGTGACTCCCAGAATGTCAAGAAAGGAACGTATTGCAGCTCGCTCATCTAAGAGCTCCCAGCTGGATGCAGCAGCAGCAGCATCACAAGGTGGGGGGCGGGATGTGAGTCCAGCAAGGTCTCCACGATTATTGACAAGTTCTCTGCTTGCTCAAGTTGGCAAACCCAGGCCGACATTCCTGATCAAGGAAGCTAATCCTTTGAAGCCCGGGTTGTTGTCACCAGGCAGATGTGCAGGTGGTGGCAGCAGCAGCAGCGGTCCTCCTCAGTTGGTTGAGAGTAGTGGGTCCAAGGCCAGCAGCTGGTCAACAAAGTCTTTCATGGTCAAGGACAGGGAGGAGACCAAGGCAACACTCTTCACATTGCGTGCACAATCCACCAAACAAGAGTTCTTGAAGGGAAGGGCCAGTGGTGGACCTGATACTCCCCGACCACTGCGTCGAAGTAGCTCAGACAGCAAACTCATTTCCCGCATGACTGAAAAACTGACTGCAACAGATGCTGCTGCTGCTGCGAGCACCAGGACAGCAGCAGCTCAGGCTGGAGGAGCTCAAGGTGGAAGAATTCTCATACCAGCAGAAGTTACAATTTCAAGATCAAAGCGAAAAACAGGCAAACCCAACAATCCAACTCCAAAGTGCAGAACTTCACCATCACCATCATCATGTGCTTTGGATACTACTACTGAAACACTAGTATCAGCAGCAGCAGCAGATCCTTCAACCAAAGAGAAAATCAACAAGTTTCCAAATGGGGTTACAGGACCTGCAGTGATGGCAGTGGCTGCAGATGAACATACAAATTGGGATCAAAGCAATGACTCAGACTTGATGATGCTAGAATCAATTCAATGTGCCAATATTGCACTAGCGGAATCCAGATTATTAGAGCTTCCAACAGCAACTACTGTGATGCCAGAGAATCTAGTCACAACTAGTAAGAATGTTTCTTCTGTGAGAAAAGCTCTGAGAGTTACTTCTGCGGAGAAGCTGGAATTATTGCAAGCTACTTCAATACAAAAACCGAGAATGCCAATTGCAGTGGAAGACACTGTGAACCATGGTGAAGAAGATGGTGGAGGTGATTCACATGCTCGTCTTGCTAGCAATCAAGTTACCAGCTCCCCAATAGAGAGACTCTGCAAATCAGAGGTGAGTCCAAGTTTCAGGGGGGTGGATGGATACATGTGGTTCCCATGGTTTCTTCATGCTTGCTATATACATTAAATCGCTGTGAAGAACTTGTTGTTTTGAGTTTGAGCTACTGTTTACAATCAATGCGATTTTGATACTTGCATCTTGGGTGGGTGGGTGGTGCACTGGGATTTGTTTTTGGGGCATTGTGCAGCAGCTGGATGCAGAACTAGATGAAAGAGGAAGCAGCATTTCTGAAGTGTTAACCCCACGTGGTGTATCAGTAAAAAAAACGTACGAGTCTGGTCATGAGTTGGGTCCTGCTGATCAACTTGTTGAACAGCCAAGTCCAGTCTCTGTGCTAGACAACTTTCATTTCCAGGAAGAGGATCTCACTCCAAGCCCGAGCAAGACCAGTAGTAGTACTCTTGACAGCCTTCAAGGTTAGTGTTTTGCGATCAATCAATCCCCCAAGGCAAGGCACATAAGTATTTCAGCAGTAGCGGCAGCAGCAAAAAAAAAACTTCAGAAACTCAGAAACTGGTAATTTTTATTTTTTGTTTACATTGCTGCAATGAGCAAGAAGATACAAAATCAAATTTTTTCTAAACTTAGTTTTTTTTGGGGGCTGGGTCATCATCTGTTGCAGATGCCTTCGATGAGTCTTTGCATAGAGACCATTTGGAGGAGGCAAAGGCTGCTCTAAAAGGCCTGGCAGACATTCGATCCCGAGACTTGTGTAACCAGCAGCAGGACTACCTGTGCCATAATAACAAACAGAGTGTGGAGATACAAGTCCCAATTGATAATGCCCAACAGGCTGGGACTCATTATTCCCTGGCTGGCAACAACAACACAGTAGTACATGGGATTTGTCTGTGGAGCAAGGATGAAGAGAGGGAGTATGTGCGAGACACGCTAGTTGTATCACAAGTCATCACAGAAGATGATGATGATGATGATGATACTAGTAGCTCTGGCATAAACAACTGCCGCTTGCAGTGGGGGCGCAGCAATGGATACAACAACATAATGGATGTGAACCAGTTTGATGATTTGGAGGCTAGATGGAGGCGGCGGCAACAACAACAAGCATCATCATTCAACAACACAAAAGAGAATGATTTCTTCCTTTTTGAGAGACGCCAAACTTGTTTGGAAAATGAAGCTGTTGGACGCCGTGTGTTGTTTGATGGCACCAATGAAATTTTGGTTCAGAAGCTGGACCCTGTTAAATTCAACCCATTGCCATGGATTGGGGGGCGCGACCGGCCTCAGCCACAAGAAAAACCATCAGGGCAGCAGCTAATTCAACAAGTGTGGGATGAGCTGCAAGATGTCCCCTGCGTTGCATCTGAGGATGTCTGTGATACTATCTACACCATCCTTCACAAGGATTTACGCAACACTGAAAAGAAGTGGTCTGATATGGATGGTGAAGTCAGTGAAGTTAGCTTGGACCTTGAACGCATGATTGTCAAGGACCTGATTGATGAAATTGTGAAGGACTTGATGGTGCAGGCTACTACTACTACTACTACACAACTCATTGATGAAGCGGCAGCAGCAGCAACTAGATGACAGCTCTTTGCCCATCAAGAGCTTCTTGTAACTGCAGGATGCTAAACACCCCCCCTTACAAACTTTGTGGGTTTAGGGTTTAGGGTTTAGGCACAATCCTCCCTTGTAGCCAGCCTGCATTAGGTACTATTGTACAGTTCACACATTGACATTTTCATAAAATGTTACATACCTAGTGAAAAACAACCAACCCATGTTGCTCTTTTGTTGTTGTTGTTGTTCCAATCCATAAACAACAGGTAGAATTTTTCTAGTGTATGTGGAGTGCACCTTATTCTCACACCTTTGGGTGAACCAGCACATACACTGGTACCATGGTAAAACTCCTGAGTTTTTTGAAGGTTGCTTCTAACCATGGTGAACATCCCATCCTAAGACTAAATCAAGGTCTGAGTCCAAATTTAACATTTCCTGGGTTGAATATTCATTCCCTGAACAGCCCCATTCTCAGTCCTTACCCTACATATAAAGCACTCAAAGAAATTTCCTAGCATATTTGGAGGGCACTTTATATTTATGAACACCCACCTTAGAAAAGAGGAGGGATCTTATGCCTACTCGTTAGGAGTGAATGTGGAATACGGCCTACTTATAGGTGTGAGACCCCTCACACTCTCAAGGAGTAGGTTTAAGAACCCTCCCTCTCATGATCTATGTATGTCTTAAGTTGGTGATAAAGTTCACATGATTATGAGTAAAGCCCATAGATGTGGGACATACCCCAAAATGAGAGGCCAGACTCAGCTACTGCCCTGTCCTATGTCTCTTATTTTGGAAATGCTCCTCACCTTAGGGCTCTACCCTACATGCAAATAAACCGTGGAATTTTTTTAGTATATATGAAGGGTACCTTACCCTCTTTGATATTTCTGCCGCATCTGACTAGGCACCTTACACATAGGCTTTCTCCTTTCCTTCTCAAATGAAACCATAGTCCTTAACATTTTACCACATTTTTATGCTAGATAATTAAGGACCTCTAAAAGGCAATTCTGGGAATTGAGGTCCCACAACCAACTTGAAAACTTGACCTATTTTTTCTCAAACAAAATTAAAGCTGTTAAAATTGTATGGATCTTTATGCGAACCTCAAAACTGGCAATTCTGGGAATTTAGGTCCCACCTCACACCAAGGCCTCATTCCTAAAACAACTAGGTTCTCCCTTAATATTTACCCTACACTCCGCATGAATTGCAAAGAGTTTAATTTTACTAAATCTATTTCTTTGAATAGCCCAAAAAGACCTTTAGCTTGTTTATAGCCTAGAAAGGCCTTTAATTCATAAACAAGCCTCCTTCCTAATAACCTTTGGTGGTGTCGAACTCATATTGACATCCATATCACCCCAACAGCTTATTTTGGGAGTTGGGCCCTCATCGCCTTAGTCATAGATGCTAGGTTTATGGTAGATTAATGTGTCTTCCTTTTTGAAGCTTTAGAATGAGTTCACAACAACACATTTTCTTTCCAACAACACTTCAAAGTGGCATGTGATCTTCTATCACCCCCAACATGTGCGTGTTTTCTTCCATTTGAAAGATTCATCAAGCAAAAATTGGTTCAACTTCAAGATTCCATCTCGAAGCATTTTCACCATCATACCCTTTCCAACATATTCTCCAATAGGACATCTGAAGCCCATCGTGCCTGAATTTTATTATGTTTTGGCCTAGGGGCAAGCACTTGGCTTATAGCTCGACCGGTCTTCCCAACCTTTTGATTATTTTCCCTAATTTTTTGCACAACATTTCGTACGTGACTTCGACTACCCCATCCCTCATATATAAGCATCCTTCAATGTGTGTGCACACATCCCATTGACCCTACGGGTATCCACCTTTTATGTGGTGTGCATGGCAATGAACGCATTAGAACCCATGATGCAATTTGCAACACCTTTGTCACCATTGCGTGAGATGTTAGTTTCCATGTGGGATGAGAACAATTACATGTGCTTCCTTCAACCACATTCAACTCCTTTCATCAATGAATCAACATTGTGTTTACCAAAAATGGCATTCACACTTTAGCTAATGTTATCATTGTTGACCCAACGTGAATGGATTTATTTCCCCGATCTTGCACAAGTCAAAGATTTGCCACTTCCGATGCAATTCAAGCCAAGGAAAAGAATTATTGCAACATACACCCCACTAATCAATTCCTCCCTTTAGCAATTGAGGTATTTGGTTACTTACATAAACATGCTGATGTGTTTTTACACGATTGTGCTAATGCCATTTAAAGCTTGAAAGGGACAAAAGGCCCTCATCTTTCTATCTTGGTCACTTTTTTTCATCAAAAAAATTTGATCACATTACAAAGGATGCAAACACTTTCCATCTTAAGTCAAACAGTAGCCCTAGGTTTAGTTACTTCTCACTTTCCACCCTTTCAAAACACACCTCCCATCACCATGGCCGATCTATTGCAAGTTGTTGGTTTTTAACATATAAATATGGCCGACCTTCCACAAGTGGTCGGTTATGGACATGGAGAGATTTTCATAGCTACTTTGAGCCAACTTGACATCCTATCACTTCACCCTTTTTCTTTATTTTGCTCATTTGTACATTTTCTTGATCTACGGCGTGTTTCTTAATAAAACTTTATAGGTTTTTGATGATGATGTTGTATGTGTGCAATTTCTCCATAGGATTATCCTACAAATTTTATAATGCAACCAAGTTCCAAAAAAAATAATCTTCAAACAACTTGAAAACTTCACCTGACTTTTCTTTTCTAGTTTTAGGTACCTTACAAAGTAGCCTTTTACTTCCAAATAAGTAGAACAATCATGAAGCATTGTATGATATATTAATGCTACATGTAATATAATAAACTATTAAGCAATTAGGTTATGTTCCAACCATGATGCAAATAATGCATTGCATACCATTTCACCCACCTCCTTTGCCACATCACCTTCTATGTAAACAAAGACCCATTTGCCAAGAAAAACCCATGAAGGGATTTCCTTTTTATGAACATCGCGCACCACAAGCTCAAGCATGTCCATTAATTAGCAAAATTTGTGAAAAATACATGTCATAATGATCTTCCCACCTTTATCAACTTTATACTCAAAAATTTTCAAAATATGACATTGGTTATTCAAACTCCCAAAAGAATTTTAAATGAGCACACAACCACAGTTCATTGAATTATCAAACCACACTTTATCAAGGTCACATCTATCCTTGAAAATTTTCATTCAATATGTTTAGAATGGGTAAATTACATCTTCTAGCAAATAAGGATATACTTACAATCCACCAACATCAACTACATGCTTTGTCAAAATTTTCAAAAAACTTGAAGAAGTTAGTTCCCTACACAAACTATTTTATTTAAATTAAACACCTTTAGCAATTCCTTTAATTTGTGATGCAAAAAACATTTATCACAATCACATACCCCCATGTAGAACAATAGCATGGAATTTTTTTTCTATAGGTAATGTAATGACTTTCTTGTTTGGTTTTTCAAACAAAGGAATGTGCCCTCCATCTATAACACCTATAATATATTGCAATCTAACAATATCTTTAAAAATTTCCATAATTGACCACACATTATTTGTGTTATGAATGTGGATATATAATTGCCAAATAATTCGTCATGGATGGCAAGTACTTCACATACCATAGCTATGTATTTCCAAATTGTTGATGTTCCAACATTATACAAATCTACCATTTGATTAGCAAAAATCATGTGTGTTAATCTATACAACACAATCTTCATTACATTTGAAATTAGTAAATAAATTTGCATAAGAACTTTAATATGTGTTTCAAGAATGGGTGCAATTGTTAAAAGATATTAGCAAACTTATCCTTGGGTGGTACCACTTAGGAACATCACACCCCAAATTTCTATGACCCATCCAACTTCAGGACAACATAGGACTCACATAAAGAAAGCTTTTCATTCCAAATTATTTATCAAAAGGTTACCCATGTCATGTAGAATTCAAAATTCTAATTAAATATACCAAAAAATGCATATAATACGTTTTTGGGTTTTCATGTGTGTATGCATAGGTGGGGAACACATAGCCCACCTAATCCATTCAAATAAACTAATGTATAAGTAGATGGAATTTTATTTCTTAAATTGGGTCCAACTTTCTAATGGTTTTGGTAAGATGGTTCCTAATGGTACCACCCAAGGAAAGATTGCCAATATCAACATGCAAATATTTTCTATCCAACATTTTTGTAATGTAATGTGCCAAACAACCTTTTCTACAATGTCAAAATGTGTTTCAACCCTTGGTTCTTTCCATTACATCCTTTGAAGATGTGGTTCCCTATAACAAATATAAACAAGCAAAAAAAAACATTTGTATCAATGAAGGTTCTAGTAGCATAACTTCTTGTGCCCTTTGCATTATGAAGGTTTAATGTTTATAAACTAGAATGGAGAAACAAAACGAAAGACCAATTATAAATGCATTGTTGTGATGGTGCATATTGTCAAATATATTATACCCCTCCCAAAAAATTTACAAATGTGTTGTGTTTTGGTTCACTAAGGTATGTTTTAAGGAATGGCATAACTCTCGAAACTCTTCTTAAAAATAAAAAGTGAGACTTGGTAGAAAAATGTATATTTAAAATTTTAAACTAAATTTAAATTCAATTTAA
>Ga0209208_10009316_pt1 | contig 12925 bp, 9 predicted proteins | sample S1TSphfallax_3_FD_187694 | JGI IMG/M metagenome (GOLD analysis project Ga0209208, IMG submission 187694) | Host-associated microbial communities from peat moss isolated from Minnesota, USA - S1T2_Fd - Sphagnum fallax MG (SPAdes) (version 2) | ecosystem: Host-associated > Plants > Peat moss >...
ACAAGAAATCGACGACGGTCTTGAGCAGATCCATTGGCTTCTGTCCATGCGCTGTCAATAACGCCCCCAGCACGTCGTCATGCTGTGCGTTGGCAACAACTGGATGATCCGGCTCGGCCCTTGCACTATGCTTCACCACATCCGCCGGTTCGACTTCCTCGTACTCCGAGATCACCGCCATCGCCCGCCCACTACACACTCCGACTTGTTGATAAATGCAACACAGACACAATGAGCAAAGAGCTGCAACCACACCACCAACTGCTGCTGCAATAACTACAACAACAGCACACAAACAAAACACAAGAAAGAAGTGCGAGTTTGAAGAGAGATCGTTATGACAGAACTGTCTAGAAGCTGCCAGGGTTTAGGGTTTGTGGTCGGGTACCCTACTGCGCTGAGCGGGTATTTGATTGGATGTTCGCCTCCGGTTCCGGTTATTTCGACCCCTGGAAACCCATCCTCTTCTCAGGGGAAGACCCGGAGCTGAACCGGCCGCAGCTATTGGAGCGGTTATTTGACATTTTCAAATTATTTCAGAAGGGTATGGTTATAGAGGTAATATCAAAAAATGAAAAATAGGGGTATTTGGAAACTGATAATTTGGAGGCTTTGCAATTTGGGACCCTTAAGAAACACCCTAATACTCGAAGGGTTCAAATTATGGACCTTAAGAATCACCCTTATACCCGGAGGGTTCAGGCACACTTGTTAATACCCACCCAACACTCACAATTTGTGTCAGTCTCTTGTGCAGGGTATATGGTTTAGGGCTTGCACTCCTTATAAGTGTTAAGTGTACACATCTTCTTCACCCTCACACTAAAACCCCCTTTTTAATGGCCTCGCCTACCAAGGCCCTTAAGGATATTGTGTTTAGATTCATTATAGAGTATAGTAGCTTAAGGGATTTTTTTATAGGCCCCTAGGTACATAATAATAGGTCTATTTTTATATGACGATTTCTGAAACATGATATTTTAGCTTGTGTTGAGACTTGAGATTAGTTGTGGAGTTATGATATCTTGAAGGATTTTGGGTTTCTTTTAGAGGATTTTTAATTTTAAGATTATATTTTTGCATGGTGAAATATTTGAATTTCCATAATTCTTCTCTCGCCTTAAGATACTTTTTTTTAATGTAAATGGCAAGGCCATTGTGTGACACACCACCCTTGTTAAATCTTTGTGACAGGATAAAAAAACAAATCATGCTGCTCTTCCATGAAAAGAGTTCAAAATGTTCATGGTTATATTTATTTACATTTTTATATTATTTTTCTTGCTATGAATTTTGGTCAATAAAAAAATTATTAATTTATAAGTAAAAATGTAAATGGTCTTTCACTATTTAAAATGATTTATTTATTATGTTTATGGGGTGGAGACATTAAGCAAATAAACACCAACTTAATTTAATTTTTAAAATGTTATTTATTGTTTGTTGGGAGAGTGAAGATGTTATGTGAATTGCAAAAGGCTCACTTTACATTCATCTAGCCTTAGGTAGAAAGACCCCAAAATTCATTTAAACTATTTTTTAAATCCAATTCTTTAACTATTGTAGCACCAAAGAACCATCAATTCTAGTTCTTTGAATTTTGCATTATTTTTGAGAGCTGTGGTTGTACACCAAAGTTAAACCCAATTCCTTGAACATTTTGAGAACTGGATACCTGGATTGATAACCAGCAGGTATCTGTCACTAATTGTAAAAACCACCCAATAATCGTAAATACATGTAATCAAATTTTTTATACAAGATCAAAATGTTATATGGGACTGAAAACTTATTATCTGTAACCAAGAATTAATTTTTTTAATTATTGTAAGTTAATACTTAATGCAATCAATTTTCTTATTAAAAATGTAACTTTAACTGCAATCCCCTCAAAAAAACAATTGTGCGAAATTTTGCCAAAATGAAATGTACAAAAAAAATTTAAAGTAATATTTTGTCACAATATTCTTTTTTCTCAAAAAGCCAACTTTTGGGGGAAATTTTTTGAAAAGTTTTCATCACATTTGGACTTTGCTTTTTTTTTTTTAATATAATTTTAACTAGATTTTTAACTCTTTAAGCATGTTCTAAAAACCTATTGCTATTTAATGTTTAATCCCTCTTGACATGCTAACCAATGATGCAACATTAGGAAAAAAAAAATCACTAATCATCTAACAAATAAAATACATAATAATAAACCACCAAAAACCCATGGTTATTTACTAGTTCCTTCTTGAAAATCAGTTGTTTTTTTGAGTTTTTAAAATAACTGGAACCCACATTCTTTGAATATGAATTATTATTTGCCAAAAAAAACTCCAAGATTTTTCTTAGTGTATTTTGCAGGTATGCTACAACGGCATAAAATCTCACAAGGCATTTCCAAAAATGAAACACTTGTAGGCATGACCATTTTGGCAGCCATTTCGTTTTCCAAAATGCCATGCATCAATTTTTAATTTTTTTCGCATGACACCCTTTGGGTATCACATGAAAATAATAATAATAATAATAATAATAATAATAATAAATCATGTTAATATTTATGCTCAATAACACCTTCAAATTAAGGGAGTTTCAAAAGTATGACCCACCCAATTCTTCCTTGGGTGAGCGATTACTTTTAAAACTCCCCACTCCTTGGGTCTAACTTGGGATATTGCTTCCTACATTACCTAAACAAAACCTAAACAAAATATGAATTAGGAAAAAATCTTTTAACAACTATGTTACCCAAAATTCCAACCTTTTAAGTAGGGATTAGATTATAATCAACTAGACAAATGTGTAACTATAAACGGGGTGATCAAACAAGAACATCAAGGGTTTTGCAATCAACCTCAAATTTTCCCCCACCCAATTATTTTTTTAATTTGAATTTTTTCTTGGTCCATGAATTCCAAATGTTTGCCCATTAAAGGCTCTTTTGCATTGTCAAACATGCATATGGTAATAAACCAATTATTATTGATATTACACAATGATTTAACCAAAATAATACTTGACAACTTCCAATTGTTTTTAATGTTTTGGGGCCAATGCATAAAGAAATTTAATAAAATAGGTTTGATTTTCATAGCTTTTCATGAGTGTTAAATCTACACCCAAAAACATTGCATGAAAAGATAACACCACAAAGATACATAAAGTTTGCATATATTTTGAGGTAAAGCACATGAAGGCAAAAAAGTTAAATTTATCTCTACGTCCACACCTCTTATGTTAGGTACCATTACATCTTACATGGATGCTTACATGGCACACAAAGGTAAATGTGTGTTAGGAGTTAATATAGTTAAACATCTCTCTATTTTAAAAATACATTTCAAGATCAACATGAAATGGTAATTAACCTCTCAAAAAAATCTTAATAACTTGGTGATCAAAGTTTGGGAGCTTGGACAGTGAATGTTTATCATGATGACAATCATGAACCTATTCAATCGTTTGATGAAGTTGTTTCTGCACAACAACCATGGTGATCTACAACCTTAAATTACAATTCACCCATCACTAATGGATCTCCACCAATTACAACATTTACTAGTTTTCAAAACCAACCACTACACACCAACATCAATTTGGTACCCACTAATTCAGAGATGGAATGACTTCACCTATTCAACAAATTGGAACAACTTCGTCACATCAATTAAAAATTGTTTAATCAATCAATTTCTATACCACATTAAAAAAAATTTGAACCTATAATAACACCCACAATTGTTTGTTAAGAAATCATTTATCCACAAATCACTTGGCCTGCCATATTAGTACTTAGTCCAAGAAAAATATTGCAAGTTCCACATCATAGACTAGTTTTAAAAGGAAACCAAGGTGCTAGAACTAAAACATGTTTGTATGGTCATCAAATGGGACACTATAAACATGAAATTGGGGTTGCAAAACATTTAAACCTATTGATAGCAAACCACTTGGACTAAGTGATATATTGATGGATGTTAGATTATATAATGGCTTTTGCTACCCTTGTTATATTGAGCCCTGGCCATTTTATTGAGCCTAATATTAGGCAAAATTTGTGGTGTTTTAACTTTTTTTTTCTTAGCATTAATCGATGAATGTTTTCTATAAAATTTTCATGTTTTGTAATAATTATAATGACCTGCCTTTTTTTTTGGGGAATTTTTGGCACATTTTCAAATTAAAAAATAATTAAAAAAATTTGGTGCAATTTTGAATAAATTTGTACTTTTTGCATAGTATTTGTTAGTTTTTTACCTAAATTTTCGAAAAAGAATCCCATATTCATGAATACGAAAACATTTTCTTTATGCGCTTCTTATCCATCCAGAATAAAAGAAAAAATCATAAGGTTATTAGATTTCAAGATTCCATGTGAATGTTTTTGTTCTAACAAAACATTTTCAAAATTACTATCAAGCTAAAATATTATACAATTTCACTACATCAAAAAATATACTAAAATAAATTATTGTCATCCAAGTGAAAAAATACACATTATGTTACCAAGTCAAATATGATTGAAACATGATATTTTATAATTACAGAAAGAGGTTACCAAATTTTTTAAATTTCTTTATTTATTTTAAACATTAAGAAATGAAATCTAAAGCAAGTTGTATTCCCTTAGTTGCTTATAACCCTATATTTGCAAATGAATTTAACATCATTACCCCCTTGTTAATTTTATTACTTACCTTCAAATCCCATTGGGTGTGTCAACCATAATTAACATCCATGATATGGGAGACAAAATGGTATCATAGTAATGAATGGAACAAAATGCACATGGAAAAAATAAATCCTAAATCCATAGGGTTTGAACCATGGAATTAAATGATGGTTATATCAAATGGTGTATGTAAGATAAACAACTAATTTGTGATCGTTACATAAAATTTAAATCATTATTACAAAATGCATTTTAATTCATTTTGGGTTTCATTAGATTTTGAGTGAATTGGGACATTTTTACCTAATGAAATTGTTCAACCCTTTATGAACAAGGACCATTTGCTACAGACAATGAAGTGTTTCACTAGTAACTAGTGAAACAAGGTTACTTTTAAGTGAAATACAAATTGACCAAACCATTCACTTGCTAATTAATTAACTAACTAATATGGAAATCAATTAAAACTTAATTATTTAATGTATAATATTATTGATAATTTCATGATTTTTTAAACCTATGATTTATTGATAGGTGTCACTACCTAAGTTAGACTTAAACTTAGGGTAGGTAAGCCACATAATCAACCTGGGCACCTATTTTAAAAATTCAATAAGAGAATATTTGGTCAACATACCATTGTTGATCACACACAACACCATTCATGAAGTTTGATCCCTTGACCTTTGGAATGGAACTAAACACCTTTACCATTAAGCCACCCCATTTCTTGTGGTAATATGATACATTACATTCTGTTTATCAAATATTTCATTTTAAACATTATAAAAATATGAAGTTTCAAATTCATATTTTATTGAATTTTTGTTCGAATGAAATGATTCGACTTTACTTTTTTTTAAAATTCAATAATGTATATAATTACATTTATTTCCTTTTCAAAAATTTAAAATCATTTGAACAAAAAAAAAGGATAAATGTCATTATGCAATAACATTTCAATGGGCATTCTAGTGAAAAAAAAACTTAATAAATGGATTTTTTAATAATATAATAATACTATTTATATTAAGTTCATTTCAATTATTATATGACTATTTTTTATTAATTTAAATTATTTCAACCTACATTATTTTCGACTATTTATGGTTATTCTCAATTACTTTTGGTTATTTTTGGTTATTTCCCCTAAGCTACTTTTGGCTATTTTAGTTTATTTCACCTCAGGCTATTTTCAACTATTATAAGTTTTTTTGGTTATTATATGTTATTTTTGGCTATTGTAAATTATTTTAGCTTAGACTACTTGCAACTATTATAAGTTAATTTTGGCTATTGAAGGTTATTTCAACTTATGTTATTATTAATAATTCTAGGTTATTATAGGTTATTTCATGTTAAGTTACTTTTGTTTATAATAAATTATTTCACCTTAGATTATTTTTGGCAATCTTAAACAATTCAAATATATGGTTATTTTATTAGGGATATTAGTGGTTAATAATGGTTATTGCTACCTATTCTATTGGTGGCTGTTAATGTCTATTAGTGGTTATTTTATTAATAGTTATTGATGGTTATTCTATTAATGGCTATTGGTGTTTATTATTGGTTATTTTATTAATGGTTACTAGTGGTTATTCTATTAGTGGTGATTGTTGGCTATTATATTGGTGGTTATTATATTAGTAATTAGTGATGTTTATTTATGGTTATTATATTAATGGTTATTGGTGGCTATTTTATTGATGGTTATTATCAACTATTGTATTATGGATATTGATGGTTATAAATGATTATTATATCAATGGCTATTGGTGAATATTCTATTGTGGATATTGGTGGTTATAAATGATTATTATATTAATGACTATTAGTGAATATTTTATTAATAAATATTGGTGGTTATTAATGTTATTATATTAATGGCTATTGAAGGCTATCTTATTATTGGCTACTGATGAATATTTTATTTGTGGATATTGGTGGTTATAAATGATTGTTATATCAATGGCTATTGTTGGTTATTTCGTTGTAAGTCATTGGTTGTTATTTTATTGGTGATTATTGATGGTTATCAATGGTTACTTTATTAATGGTTATTGTACTATAAATTATTGTTGAATATTTTATGTTATAATATCATAGGGTATCAGTAGTTATTATATTGTAGGGTATTAATTTTTTTTTTCATAGGTTATTATTTCATATTCTAAGTTATTTTTACCTTAGGTCATTATATTATATTTTAGATTATTTTTAATTATTATATTTAGGATAAAATAATTTATAATAACATATAATAACATAAAATATAAGTTAGAATAATTAAAGTAGCTTAAAATAATATAAGGTATATCATAAAATAACATAGATAAAATATTTTTTAAAACATAAAAATGAACCTATTTACTATAATAAATTATAAAAGTGAATTATGTTAATTAGTAATGAAACATGATGTCTACATAGTGATATTATAGTGAAATAACTTTCATCAAGGTGAAATCAGTAAAATACAATGAAATTATTTCACTTTTAAGGTCCCATAGTGATTTAGGATAGTAAATTGCACCCCACTTTGTAGTAGTGAATAGTCAAATTCAACATTTTTTTTTTTGAGGTGAATTTTTTTTTCAAGTTTGAAAAAAATAAATATTATGTTTTAAAATTTCTAATGAACGTCAAAATTTGAAAAAAAAATCGTAAATAAATTTCATGTTTCTACACATTGTTGAAGCAAGTAGCCAAGATATAAAATGATTTTTGTATAACTAGTCTATAACCATACATGGTTAAATATCCTTGTGAATGATCACTAGTCTAACAACATCATAAAACTAGAAAAACAAAAACATTGGTCATATTACAAAAAGTTAGATAAATGGCAAACATTAAATAGTAACAACGAATTAAATGTGGCACTAGGCTCAACAAAATTATAGTACGATAATAGAGTATAATGCCCAATAAGAAAAGAAATTAATTTTTTTATTGTACCCACACAATGATTTATGGTTTAAATAAATTTTTATTTTATTTTCAAAGGAAAAATAATAATGCAATAATTAGAATCCCCCTTATAGCCCAAAGATCTTGGGTTCAAACCTTTTCCTAAATTTTTTTTTCATCCATGAACAAAATGGATGAAAAAAGTTCCTAAAATAAAAAGGGGTTTAAGTTGTTCCATGAGGAACAACCATGTTCCCAAAGGAACAAGGCTTAAGTTGCCTCAAAGAGCAACCATGTTTTTGGGGGAGAAATAACTCCTTCTCCTCGAAAAAATGATTGCTCTTTGAGAAAAAAAGATTTAAGTTGTTTCCCAAGGCAACTTAAGCTCTTCCTTGGGGGCATGATTGTTTCCCGAGGAAAAAAAGGTTTAAGTTGTTCCCCAAGGCAACTTAAATTCCTCCCCGGGGACATGATTATTCCTTAGGGAAAAAAAGGGTTTAAGTCATTCCATGGGGCAACTTAAGCTCCTTTTCTTCAGGGAAAAAAAGGTTTAAGTTGTTCCTCAAGGTAATGTAAACTCCTTCTCCTCGGGGACATGATTGTTCCCTATGAAAAAAAGCAATTTCCTTGGGGACAATGCATTTTCCCTATGGAAATGCACAAGTTCCCCAAGGAAACATATGTTCCAAAACTTTTTGCAATCATAATTATTTCATACTTCATGTAAGCTTGCGACCTATCAATGGAAAGGTCTCAAAGATAGTCACAACTTTGTAGTTGGAAGCTACACATTTGCTCATTGGGGCAACTTATGCCCATTTCTCCTCGTGGGCCAACCATATGCCTAGGGGAGCAATTCCTTTGGGGAGCAACCATGTTCCCTCAGGGAGCAAATGTGTTTCAAACTTTGTGTGAACATAACTTTTTCATATGAGTTCTAATTGAAATGTTTTCAAGGACAAAGTTGTAGCTTTCCTCGAAACCTTTCCAATAATAAGTTGTAAGCATATATAAAAACAAATATGAGATGACTGTGATTGTTAAAAAATTTGGGTCTGTTAAAATATGTTTCCTTGAAACAATTGGGCCTTTTTTCAAAGGAAGTTAATTGGCTTTTCTCGAGGAATAATCATATCCCTAGGGGGAAGGAGTTTAAGTTGCCTTGGGGAGCAATTTAAACCTTCTTTTCCCTCGGGAACAATCATGTCCCCTAGGGAGAAGGAGCTTAAGTTGCCCCAAGGAACAAATGTGTTCCAAATTTTGCTTGATCGTAAATTTTGATTGAAATATTTCCAATTACAAAATTATATCTTTCCTTGAGACCTTTCCAATGATAGGTCACAAGACTATATAAAAACAAAAATGAAATGATAATTATTGCAAAAATATTTGTAACATACATTTTCCTTGGGAACTTGAGCCTTTCCCTGGGGAAAATAAATTGTTCCCTAGGGGAGGTGTCTTTCTCCCTAGGGAACTTGGGCTTTTCCCCAAGGAAAATTCATCGCTCCCCAAGGAAGTTGTATTTTTCATCAAGGAAATTTTCTTACTCCATGAGGAACTTGTTTGAGATTGGCACTTAATTTTCTTTCACCTAGGGAAATTACTTGTTAAGGGCAATTAACTTTTAAAACTATTTAAATGTTCCATGGATTTTTTTTATTCATTTTGTTTGTTGGAATAATTACAAAATTGATTAAACCTTGGACCTTTGGGTTGAAAGGAAAATTCTAATCAATACATCACATGTTTTTTACTTTAAAACTTTTGTGTAAAAAATATATTTACAACATTAATCATTGTGTAAGTATAATAAAAAAAACTCCAATTTTTTTTTCATGTTGGTCATTGTATTACAAATGTGTTGAACCCAGTGCCGCATTTGTTTCATTGATATTATTTTAGTGTTTACTATTTAAATAAGGGTGTTAAAAACAAATTTTTATGTGACAATAGGCAACAAACATTCCAATGTACATTGAATATTAAACTCTCCAACTAGTATAAAAGTGGCGAACAACTATCCAAAAATTAAAAAATAGCCAAAATATGACAACATTTTTTCCAAAACAAGAAACTCAAGTTTTTGACAATTTTCTCTTCATAAATGAAAGAATCTGAAAAAAAAATTCTTTGTATCCCACAAAAAAATAATTGAGGATTTGTATGTATGATTCTTATAATTTGTGTGTGACATTTTCTTGCCCTTCTTCCCAATGAAAAACTGACATGTGCAACATGATGACCTTTAATAGCACCTTCCTATCCTAGGAAAATTTTAAATTCACACCCTTTCTTCGCACGTCCGATTATATGCAGATTAAATTTGAGTGTGTCTGCCCCACCCCCCTATAAATAATATGCGCAATGCAATAGGAGATGGAGTTTGCGAAATGACAAGAGCTGATCGAAGATCTCAGCAACAACTACGAATAGGAAGGAGTGGTCCTCACCATCAAGACAAGCAAGGAGAAGCGAGTGGTCATGAAGTGTGATCGAGGTGTGGAGTACGTCAACATGTTGAACCTGACAGATGAAACTCACCAAAGGGAGATGCACATGAGGTGAATTGGCTGTGAGTTTCAAATCATTTGTTCGTCGGTGAAGGGTGTCTAAGCAGTCCGTAAGATCTCAGGCAGCCACAACCACGAGCTTGGTGGCAACTTAGTAGGCCATGCGGTGAAGCGTTGCTTAAGCGAGTTAGAAAAGGCTAAAGTGCGAGTGCTCGGTGGGCAAGGTTTAGTGCTAAAGGACATTCTTTACATCCTTTGTAAGGAGTTTGCAAACAGCCATTCAACGGCCAGGGAGATCTACAACAAGCTTGTTGCTGCTCGAACGGGGGAGTTAAGAGGTCGCGGACCCATTAAAGCTCTGGTGGAGCTGATCTCCTGCTTTGATTACTTCAGCAAGGCGAGGCTGGTGGAAGGTGTCGTTGACTGTGTGTTTTTTATGCATCAATCATTAGTTAGCATTTGCCAGACGTTCGGCACGGTCTTCCTTCTAGACTGCACGTACAAGACCAACAAGTTCGGCATGCCTCTGCTGAACGTGGTCAGCATCACGTCAACCTATGCGACGTTCAACGCTGGCTTCGCCTTCTTGCATGCGGAGAATGAGGAGGCGTATGCTTGGGTTCTGGAGCAGTTTTTCGAGGTCGTGATTCCAAAAGTCCTTTGTACAAACTGAGAGTTGGCCCTAATGAACAAGATTGCACGAATCTTCCTAGGCTACCACAACATCTTCTGTTGTTGGCACATCAACAAGAACATTTTTGCTAATTGCAAGACACGCTTTTCCGATGTCGAATGGCAACAGTTTATGGAGCGATGGAATATGCTTGTCTCCAGCACGTTGGTTGAACTGTTCGATGCGACTTTTGGTGTATTCAAGGAGACCTATTCGGGAACCCATCCAATTGCCTGGCAGTACGTTAACACGACGTGGATGCCTCACAAGGAGAAGTTTGTTGCCTGTTACATTGACAAGTTTCCCCAATTTGGCAGCGCCAGTACCTCGAGGGTGGAAGGAAACCATCACGTTATCAAGTCCTATCTCCGTGTCGACACTCTTCACTTCTTGCCGCTAACGAAACGATTGGGTCTCATGCTAGCCAATCAACGCATGGAACTAAGTGCTGCGATTGAGAAGCAGAGGGTGCATAAGGCACAACGGTTCGGCCATAGCTGCTTCAAGGACTTGATTTACAAGGTCTCTGATTTTGCTTTGGACAAGCTTTTGCAACAACTTAAGCACGCTAAAAAGGGGGGACATGAGGAGCAGCCATGCTCTGCGCGGTTCACGAAATCGTGGGGGCTGCCCTGTCATCATTACATTCGTGGCTGTCTAGAAACTGAGATTCTGATTCTCCTGCAGGACATTCATGAATAGTGGTTGTTGTACAGAAGCCCCCTAATCCTTCCAAGTGTCAATGTAGCTACGTTGCCACACAAACCGACGTCACCACGAAGTTTATTCGTGCAGACGATGATGGCTACCCTACAGCAAATACTCGATAATGGGAATCCTCGAGCAGGCAGTTTGATTGCATGCCTCAATCAGGTTTTAGATACACTTGATGTTCAAGTTCAAGAGCCCGTGGTTGTGGTCAAGAAACGCGGCAGACTTGCAGGCTTTAAGAACAAGACAAGCACGACCAGAGACAAGTCTCACTTTGAATACATGGAAGGACAGAAGTGTGGCGTTTGTGGTCAATCAGGGCACAACTCGAGAACTTGCCCGCATAAGTAATTGAATTAATAAAGGAACATACTCTTAAAGCTTAATCTGCATAAAATCAGACGCGTGAAGGGTGTGAATTTAACCAAAAAAGGTGTGAATTAAATATTGCCCTATCATATTGCATTTATTATCCAAAGACTACATATTGTGGAGGATCTAATCATGCCGTTAGAGCATCTCCAATGGTGCTCACTGCAAAAATATTTTTCACATCGAAGTTTAGTTATGTAGTCTTTTGCAACCCCACCAATAAAACTAAAATTGGGATAACAAATAGTGGGGGAGTATTAATAGTAGATTACTTGGACTAATCATTATGATGGACCAATTAGAAACACTGAGTAGTAGATATATCATATCTACTACACTCTTTTTTGCACGTGCACAATGTTGTTACGTCTTTCACCAATCTACAACCAACGTAATTATGTTAAGCCAAAACCCATATATATTGGATTTTTTTCACCCAATTTTATTGTGCAGGATCACATATTGAACATCTCTAGAGATACTCTCAAAAGGGGTTGAAGTTTTATTTGGACACTAGAAACATCGAAGCCCTCCCCTTGGATCTAACCTGTCTTGAGTGTTTAAGTGATCGCTCATTGGCTATTCTACCCCTTGGGTAAGGAGAAATTTCTTTTCCATTTAGTTGTGTACATAATTAGAGAATTTGTAAATATTGTAGTACCTTTTCAGTCAGGTCTGGTGACAATTAAATTATTGAATAGTCAATTTTTTAAGACATTATTTATTTGAAATGTCAAAATTTAAGGAAATTATTAGGGAGACAAAAATAAAAAATTTAATGGAAACGCAAGAGTTCCTTGCTTTAGGCTAATGCACCATTAAAAACAAGTAATTATTAATTGACAACATTTCTCTATCCTATAATTTGGTGGAGTATTATGTCACTTTATTTTTGCAAGAAAAAAAGGAAACAAAAATTATGGTAAAAGCTCTCATTATATTAAAGGTGAAAAAGAAGGTGCCTATAAATTTGAGCTCCATGTAGCTATGCACTACCATGATGATCATATATATATATTTATGTTTTCATATAATTTTTAATATTTCATCATTATTTATGTCAATGTAAAATTTATTTTAAAT
>Ga0209208_10009317_pt1 | contig 12924 bp, 15 predicted proteins | sample S1TSphfallax_3_FD_187694 | JGI IMG/M metagenome (GOLD analysis project Ga0209208, IMG submission 187694) | Host-associated microbial communities from peat moss isolated from Minnesota, USA - S1T2_Fd - Sphagnum fallax MG (SPAdes) (version 2) | ecosystem: Host-associated > Plants > Peat moss >...
TAATGTTGAAGAATTCATTCATGAAGTTCAACACTAGCATTTCTTAAAACAACAACTCATGTTTGATCTAGAAGCTTGACATAATGTTGAAGAATTCATTCATGAAGTTCAACACTAGCATTTCTTAGAACAACAACTCATGTTTGATCTAGAAGCTTGACATAATGTTGAAAAGTTCATTCATGAAATTCAACACTAACATTTTTGAAAATGCAAATCATGTTTGATTGAGGAACTTGAAATAACATTGAAAAGTTCATTCATGAAATTCAGCACTAGTATTTTTTGGAAAAAGCAAATCATGTCTAAATTATTGAAGAGCTTGACATAATGCTGAAAAGCTCATTCAACACTAACAATTTCTTAAAGAGCAAATCAGGTTTGATTGACGAGCTTGACATCGTGTTGACAAGTTCTTTCGTGAAATTCAGGCACTGGGGTTTGTGTAGATACCTTGTCCGGAGCATTGCACGAAATTGTTTGTTGTAAGCTCGCAGTGGACAACTAGGAATGTGGAATCGCAAGAGCTGCTGCGCAAGGGACCGGCCATCCCGTAGCGATGGTGACGGGAAATCGACTCGTCTTCCAGGAATCTCAACCGCCAGTCACCTGCTTCCTTTCTGCAACTTCTCACAAGGCCGTTCTGTTTTCCGCCACCTCCTACTCCTCCAGAAAAAAATGGCGCTTGAATATATCTTTGCATGCCATGGAGCTTTGGGGGTTCCTGTTTTTGATGCATATAAGAAAGTGTCGAAACTTTTCCAAGCGTCTCTTTCTTTCTCCTCAGCAACCAGTTGTACCTCGTGAAGAAGCACAGACTGTTCTCGTGGTGAAATATTATGTCTCTGGACTTAGAGATTGGAATTCGCTTTCCATGACAGAAGAATTTGTGCACTTTTATTGGATGTAGTGATGGCTAACTCTGTGTATTTGGACTTGGACTTGGTGCATTGGTATGGCTCTCTCTCTCTCCCTTCCCTATGGAGATTTATTTCTTTGTTTTCCGTCAACGTGAGCAACAGAGAGCGATCCATGGAAGTCTACGCACTCAGATTTGGAATGGTTCTGTGGAGGTTTAGTGTAGTTGCGTGGACTCGGCGTAAGACATGGCGACTGTGCATCAGAAGCGGTAGGATATTTTGAGTGCAGACGGTGTAAGACATGGGGAAGGTGAAGCAGAAGCAGAAACAGCTGCAGCAGCGACACAGGCATGGCAGAAGCGGCAGTAAAACGATGCGAGATAAGCAACAAACCCTAGCTTTTGGTCACCTCTCTGCTTACCCATTTTCTTTCAAGCTTGGCTCGTTTTCCTTTGCATTTTGCAATTCACAAGAGGCCTTTGCATTGTGGGGACAAACCTCCTCATAGAGGAGATTCAGTTAGCACAAGCTTTGCTTTGTATACAAGATAAATCTCCGAAAGGAGATTGTGGTGTTAGCACTAGAGACCTTTGCATCTTGTTCAAGACAAACCTCTTAGAGAAGGTCATGTTAGCACAAGAAACCTTGGCATCAGGTTCAAGATGAACCTCAGAGAGGAGATTATATTAGCACACAGAGACCTTTGCATCATGTTTGAGACAAACCTCATAGAGGAGATTCTGTTAGCACAAGAGCCCTTTGCATCAGTATAAAGGCGAACTTAGTAGAGAAGATTATGTTAGCACAAGAGGCCTTGCTCAAAGCTGTGCATTTCAATCTTCTGACAATACTCTATTCATCGTTCTAATTCAGGGATTCTTGTTGGTCATTTTGCAGGTCAGAAGAAAGGTGATCTGATCAGTCAAATCAGCAAGAAAGATTAAATCACTAAAATCGGCGAGAAGGTGGATCCATGTGATCCTCCACCTCCATGTACTCTTCCTTTGGAGGATGCTATCTCCATGGCCATTGAGACATCTGTGAATATCAGTGCTAGTGCCAATCCATAATTAATTTTTTGAGCACTGGTGACAATAACCATTGCATTACTGGGTTGAAGTAATCTTTCAACCAGTGCTGCATTGAAGGTACTTCTGGGTGTTGCCTAAACAGGCAGTTGCTGCAAATATTCTCTATCCTCGGTCCCAGAATCAGTCACTTGAGCAGAGTTTGTTTTCCAGATGAGAGCATTACTCCGGAGGAGAATTGTGGCAGCTGTAGGTACCAGTCCAGCTGCAGAAAAGGATTGTTTATGAAAGGCCTCCAGCAAAGATAACCAACCATTCAGAATGGTGGACAAGGTGATGTGATCTCTTTACTGTGCTTTGTCAGATCACACTTGCTATGCATTCCTGCTTGTAAGTTACAAGCATGCAATAAAACCATGAGTTACTCTGGGCTCAAGCCAGCAAGAGGAATTCGTGAAACATTGAAGTGGTTAGTCCTTTTCTGTGGATGCTTTTAGTGATTACCACACCGCCTCCATTGACTACAATTCTAGAAATGGCATTTGTTCATCAAAGTGCACCCAAGACTGATTGCCCATGCACCATCACAAGAGAGTGAACTCTGACAATGCAGTAAACTGTCTAGGCTCATTCCTCATCATGAAAACTGGCTATGCTCATTCTGCTCTTAGTACCCCAGGAGCATGTCACTAGCAGTAACACTAAATGTAGTAGACAGAATGAAAAACAGTGTTCAAACTCACATAATACATAAGAAAATCATTTACTCTCACATTGGAGGACACCCTACTGGTGTTCACCAAGCTAATGGAGGGAGAAAAGTACCCACCAAGAATCATGCCAACTTTTGAGTGTGTGGCTCAATGGGAGCTTTTTTTTTTGTTTAAGTTTACACATGTGCATGTCATAAGGACATGCAGTATCAATCCTAAAACCCAAATAGCAGACCAGAAATAGAATGTAAACCACCTCTCAACAAGAGTTAAGGGCACCACCACCACATACCTCTCCATTTCAGTGTCTATGAAAATGATGCCGATTTACTCCAACCTCTCCCTTAGCTCTTGCTTGCTTGTCCCTTAACCTAAATGAGGTTGTTATACCACCAATAATAGCCAGAGCATAGAAAGCCCTATAGGGGGCAAGTGCAAGCCCAGAGAAATAGCAATACAATCCTGCAACTGCATAAATGAAGCTTAAACCTGCTTGAGCAAGTTGGGGTCTAAACAGCTGTGACAATGGGATAAGTGACATGTTTGCATCTGCATTACTTGAGTAAAGCCCATGAAGAATAATTCCAAAGGTGAGGACTGAGTCGAGAAAGGAAGGCAGTGTCCGGTCTAATCCAGACCTCTGCAACAACAAAGGACCAACTTTGTTGTCAGAATTCCAGTACCTATAAACCAAGCATCCAGAGAAAGCGAGGAAACTGAAGGGTACCCAGATAATCTCTGGTAATGATTGAGAGAACCAATAGCATGTTTTGTCATCACAAACATGCAAAATGTGAGAAGTGAAAATGAAAATGTGTTCTCAGCGTGCATTGGTAAGACAAGTTTTCTGCTTATCTAAATCAAAAAAGAGGAAAGAACTTGAGAGAATGGGAAAGGACCCACCTGTACCCAGGCAACAAGAGAAGGGGCAAGCATAACCGTGGTGATGAAATGAAGCAGCAATAGTCCCTGACGCTGGTGAAAAATTTCTAGTTGTGTCTCCCCAAAGGTCATAGCTGATGGCTCGGCATCCAAACCAGTTTCATTCAAAAGTTGCACTTTTTCTACCTTTGTACCTATGCTGCCATCCTTCTTTGCATTGCACAGTAGAATCTTCTGTTGTCTATGGCTGCAAGAGAGACAAAATAGACTTTAGCTAAATGAAGTGCAGATTATTGGCCATGTGAGTCTCAAGTGATGCAAATGTCAACCCTAGAGTACTAACAAGAAATTCAAACCATCTTCTAGCAATATACAGAAAAAAGAGGAACAGGAGGAAGTCACCTGAGACTATACCTACAGAGAGCACTATGGCAGCTCCATGTGTGGACCAGCAATAGCACAATGAGACCAAGGCTGGGATGGACCAAAAACACTAGTACTGTTGCTCCAACAGCAACTGTCAACAGTGGCCTTGCCTTGAACTTCCTTATGACCTGGCCATTCAATATGTAGAAACAGATCAACAACATACTTCTTGCAGCATTATTACTTGCTGTGCACAGTGCAATAATGTGCAAGAAAAGGCTGGCACCACAAACACTGCATTTCAACCCTTCCCAACATGAGCCATGGTCTGTTCTAACTCGACTTTCCATGTGGAGCCCAGCAAAGGTCACTTTCTATGTGGAGAGTCGTGCCCCTGAATTAAAATCCAATTGCATGGGAAACAGTGCCTGTGTCAAGCAGTAACCTGCTTGAGCAGGTAACTTCTGTTGTATCTGTCAAGCTCTCCCCTTGAGTACAGTGTATCGAATAATTTCCCAAGCTCAATTGGAGGAATTCCCAGTGGAGCCAGTTGCCTGAACTTGCTCCAATGGGTAAAAGGAACTGCCAGGCCCCACAAACTGTAGAGGCCTGAAAAGATGGGAAGCTGAAGGTGATATTGATCTTTCAGCTTCAGAGAGTCAATAGGCCCCCATGGAAAGGAAAAGTTTAGCTCCCTGGAACATTGTACCACCTTCACAGAGTGTCTCACCATAGCAAAGGCAATAGCAGTTCACATATCCTGAAAGCTGCAGGTAGGGCATGTTCTATACAGCCTATATGTACAACTAAATCTTCTTACATTGATTTTTTGAACTTACAACAATGAACATCTAAACTGCCTAGGAGTGAAGGCACAGAAACAGATGAAAATTGGTCAGTGTGCAGAAAGAGCAAAGACCTGAAGACTGGAACCTGCAGAACAGCATCCAGACCACCCCCGCAACCCCCTGGTTCGAGACCGCTCTTGCCATGCTTGGAACCTGTGTAACACCACATCAGCATATGCTGCTGTCAAGAACCTCTCACAATGCTTTAGAGTAAGAAGAAAGGAAACCCAGTTTACAAATTGATGCAAAGACATGCCTAGAGAGAAAAATGACAGTCATAACCTGCTAATGTAATGCAGATACAATAGCCAAAAGAACACACCTTATAGCTACCTGTCCAGTGAAAAAGAATTACAATTGATTCAGATGTGAAAGTACTAGAATAGGTCACCTCCATGATCAAGACATGCATACTCCAAAATACTGTAGCAAAAATCAGAAGGAAGCCTACCTGAGTTTCAACAACACTTGGACAAATGCTGCAGAATGGAAAATAGCAGAGCTGATGATCGCCAATAGGGCAACAATGCCATTTGCAAAGAGGTAGCAAACTAGTGAGACACCAATGAAACTGATAAATGGCGGGGGAGTTTCTGTCCCAAAAAAGGAGAGTGAATAGTAGACCAATAGAGGGCCCAGGGCTAAGATGAGGAAAGGTAGGGGTAGCTGGAGATTTGCTTCAATGCATGCCAAAACTGATGGAAATGCAATGTCAGTCTCCCAAGCCCGTGCCTGTCGTGTAAGTGCAAATAAGACCACAGCCACACACAAACCTGCAATCTGGACAGGCAATTTGTTGGTCAGTGAACCTCAATATGGACTCTGATCTGAAACCTGTGAAAGGACTACAAGGTCTTATGAGATCACTTGCTGCATGTGTGAAAATACTGACCACAACCTTACCAGCAAGAAAAATTGCATAGATCCACAAACAAACATAATCCCCCACTCCTGCCATCCCCCCACCAATAAAAGCAGATGGAAGTGTTGTGAACCTGTAGACCATGAACAAGATGAAATCGACTGGCAGCTGTTGGCAGCGACACCTTCAAATCGACATCATACGCACAGTGTGGATCGACCTACATGTCCCCAACAGCACTTTACAAATCAAACCATGGAGAAAGCCTTCTCTTCCTTCATCTCCTTCTATCACTTTGCCAGAAGATAACTACTGGATGCTGCAAGCTATATAGATGAAATCTGGAGTTTTAGCTGAGAGGCATTAGTCAAACATAGTGACAAAACTACAGATTAGAGACATCCTTACATCAAACTTCTTTGATCTGAACATATGCCACAAAATATCAAAGACCTTATGTAGTAAGAGCACCACTAAACTCTGAAGAGAAATTGACCAAAAATACTGGAGTCTTTTTGAAACAATCCCCAGTTATGCATGGTAATTCATTAAGGTGAACTCAACAGATTAGACAGAATGAATAGCATCACTCTGCATTGACAAACCTTTTTGAACATCCAGAAAAGAAATTTGCTAAGAAAGATACACAGAGTCACTCCCTAAGAACAAGGTTTAAATTTGCATGATGTATACCATGAGAAGAATTGTCGTCTGTTCAGATCCATAACTGGATCCCCAGATTGCAGGAGCAGAATCAACAACGATAATTTCTGACTCCAAATTTGGAAGAACTTCCAAGCCAAAAGGTGGATCCCAGACCAGAGCAACTGGAGGGAAGCATCGTACCTTGCACAGCTCTGGACCAAAACCAACCCACCATGTAGTTAAATAATTATGTGAATGTTCAGAGATAAATTGCATCACTGCACCATCTCTAACCCAAAATATCCAGAAATTTGATTTGGCATCAAAGTTGACTCCTTTGGTTAAAAAGGTTGGCTGTAGCAGTTGTGTCTAGATGGCTACACAAGATTGTTTCCTCAGAGTAATCAGAAAATATTCAAAAGACAAAAGTGCCAAAGCCATTTCATGCTGAACATGTGTCATGCAAAAAAGGAATGCAGGGCTCACTCATGATTTCCTCAGGCTCTGGATGTTCCTTGGCCAGCACTGTCTCTTGAATTCCACAACTAACTGTCTTCACACTGAGGATAACTGGCAGTGTACCAAGCGACACAGCAATTGACAGATTCCACACTAATGGGTGGTTTTCCCCCAACCTCATCTCCTGTAGAGCATTGAAACCAGATGATTATTCTCGTTCAAGAAGCAAGAAGATGTGGGCTGAAGCCCTTCCAATGGAAACATGTACCCCTACACCCAGGCTCAGAGCTTTCAACCATCACCAACACAAACCAGGTAAGTTCAATTTTTATACTGACTACAGAAAATATATTTAAAACGCACTCAGATTGGTTATGATAGCATCAGTAATTGACTCAAGGAAACTGCCATAGACATCAGAGATCAACACTGTAATCATGGAAATTTGAGAAAGAAAAAGAAGACAAAAGGCCAGGAAGTCAAATAAAAACCTCCTGAAACAAAGGGTGCAAGACCAACCTCACAACTTATTTGGTCAATAAAAAGGAGCAAGATAATTCAGTGACCTCCGTCTTAACATTTGCCAAATTGTCAATACTCATTAATTTCATCAGCTCCTGACAATTTGTATTTGGTATTTTGTTTCCGTTACTCAACCAGTGACAAGCAAAAGACAGCCTAGAGGAAGCTTTAGCAACTGCATGCTTCATAACATGCTCCACCATGAAGAACAGATATTGTTCGGCAGATAAGAACAAGATTGAGTTGCAGTGAACACATATATGGCAGCAATCAAACAGCAAACATTGATGACAATACCTTACACAACTGGACACTACTGCTCCTGCAAACAGAAAACATAACAAGAGATGCTTAAATCTGAAATAGCTGGAGAAAAGAGATGTGGATTGTATGAACACACTGAAGCATGAAGTCCAAAATTCTAGAGATTACAAGAAAAACAAAGAAAAAGAACAATATGGAGACCTTACCTGCTTTTTGTAAAGTGTAGAAACAAGTGACCATAGTGACAAAGACATCCATCCATCCTGGGGGTTGTAGAACTGGCCAACTGCCATAGATGCTGCAGGTGGGGGCCTTCCATAAACACTCTGCAGTTTTTCAGCAAGAAATCCATATTAACAACTGTGATGTGTGCTATTTCATAACAAATAGCACATACATGACATGCCACAATTTGAGCAAATGGTGTCAGCTTGTAGAACATCACTTGTAGAAGCTGTAGAACATTGGAACTTTGCAAGACAATGTCTCTTGTTTATGTCTACTTTTGCCCAATCAGCAGGCTTCCCAACTGAGGTGTTTTGAGATGCTTGCAACCAAAACATCCTGCAAAAAAACTGTACTGTTGTGTTTTTTTGTCTTCACAATCTTGAAATGTGAGCCTGCTGAAAAGGATTGGGACAAGGCCATACCGGATGTGGTGCAACAGAAACAGTCAAAAATTTGAATCCTGCTAATTCTCTTGGTCTCAGCCGTAGCACTCCTGAAGGGGAAGGCTGCTCTGTCTGGCCTCCTGGTTCAATCTGCTCATATGAAAGACCATACCATCAGCCATAACTTTTAGACCTCACTTTAGGGAAAGCATATCTAAGTTAAAAGACACCACCCAAACTAAGAGAGATGATGTATATGTCCAAAGGTTTGAGACATGCTGCAACTAACTAATCTGAGGTGCTTGTAACAGCATTCAGCAGCTAATTGTTGCTGGTTAAGCAAGAGAATCAGCTTCAATTAGTTGCATGATCAGCCTGGTTAAGCAGGAGCACCTGACGCTCACTGGGACCAGAAGGAAGTTGGGCTATCCTCATGGTCACTTCAACTGCTTGGTCCAAAACAGCCTTGTCACCTTGCTGGGCTTTCTCAGTCCACAAGTGCACACGCACTCCAACACATGGTGCCAGGTTTGTAACAAGAACGAACCAATCGTCACTTTTTGCCTGATCATGCAAAATGCAAAAGAATTAGAGCAATATGCAACCTAAATTTGCATTGGTCAAAGAATCCCAATTTGGTGGCAGTACCATTCATCACACAAGCTTCCACCACTACCTAATTCACAGCAGTGCCATTCCTACAATGCTCCTCTCATCTAAAGCATTTGTGAGTCAGGGTTCTGCCTATCCTTTTATTACCTTTCCAAATTAGTGCTGAAAAAATGGAATGCAATAATGTACACACCAGCTTTTCAATATCTAACCATCGGCGCCTTCCATCCATAGCCAGTACAGTCATGGTAGTAGAGTCAATGTAAAGGTCAGTCCCTGGGGTCTCTCTGTCCCAGTGAACACTTGTGGGGCATGCAAACTGGTCCATTTTGGGTGCCTCCTGGCTTTCGGTTTTGGCAGTGTCTCCTCCTATTTCTTGATCTAGCTCCTCCTCCTCGTCATCATCCAATCTTCTGACATCTGCTATTCACTGCTGGGTTAGCACCAGTACCAGGTAATGAAAAAAAAATGGCTGCATAAACAGGAATGCACATTTTCTGATGTGTCACAAAAAGCAGAGAAAACATATAGTCACCTCTTCTGACATGACTTCCAGCTTTAGAAGACAGAGAGACAGCTGCAGTTGTATCACTGGTAAGAAGCCAATCAAAGGTCTGTGGCAATGCACTGCGCAAATTGGACACAAATACAGCCATCCTTCTTTGTGGACTCTTTATCTGCTGCCCAGTGTCACCATCTATTAACTGTAGCAGTGTGTGAGCTACCTGCAGACCAGAGTGGGACACAAGTTCATCTCCCAAGCAGAGAACCTCATATCTAGCCCCATCCTGTATCAAAGGAACTATTGATACAAGGGAAAAACACCCACAGAATCAATAGCAGTTACTCCTCAAACAGCTTAGGAGAAGCTCCTTAGTTGAGTACCAACTGCCCTAGGAGGTTCCATATTTACCTGATGGTAACAGCCCCATCACTAGTTCAGATACTGGTGCACTAGATGATAGCAGCATCCATTGGATGTGACATATTCTGTTCTGCATCATGATAGACTAGAGGTGCAGTGAGAGCAAGAAGAATATCTCACATACTTGGACTGCCATCTGGTTGCACCAGAGAATGCTCTGGTGCTCCATGGACAGAAACACATTAACCATGCCAGACGAGCCAATTGTCAGCCCATTTGTTGGTGGTACAAGCCCATCTAGTGATGCCATTCTTGATCGCACCTGCAGAAATCACACACATATTAAGCATGGCATGAACTCAATTGAGAAGAAGCAGGACTCTGACATGATTGCAGCATAAACACTACACATAGAAAGGGAGCAGGCAGATATGGGAGTGCTAATTGTCGAAGGGAAAACCATGCCAGATTTTGTGTCTGGATGATTTCCTACAACCCTTGCTGGGTCTCTCTGTTTACAAACTGCCCTGACTTCACTAAACTTAAAGAGAGCACAAACTTCATGAACACTGCAGTCTAACTTTCAAACTTGGCAAATGATTTCTAGCTCTTGATTGCTTGAATTCAGATATGGCCCTCTGGGTTTTAAGGTTTAGGGTTTAACCCAATTAACCAAGCATTGCAAAACCTTCTACTTGACAAAATTTCATCTTGATACTGAAGCTGTGACTTTCTTCCAACCAGCAAACCATTACCCAAGCTACCAAAAGCAGGAACCAAGGAGTCCTAATGACTCACCTGATAATCTCGAGCACCTCCAGCAACAGAAACAACAACAACATTAGAAAGGGAAGGTGCCACCCAGTGTGCACCCTTCATGTGTGCTGGACGAAATCCAGATATCCAAGCATCATTCACTCTTGAAAAGAAATGTCCAAATGAAGGCTGGACTGCCAACGGGGGAGACCTGCCAGAACCGAAAATGTCAGCCTGTAGTGAGGTTGAAAATGTAAACCTCAAACTTGCAGGAATGCAGCTTCCCATCCCACCTCTTCTAATTTCAAAGTAGAACAATACACACATGTAGGCTATATCTGGGAAATGCCAATTTTTTTCTGACCTTTCCAAAGAAAACAGTAAACGTTGGAAAGGCTCAGCACAGCAACTTACCGATGAGGGCTTGAAAGAGTGAGTACTGTCTGAACAGCACCTTTCCTAAGTTCTCGATGAACAACTGCAGCTCTTGCAACAAATCCACCCATTGAGTGCCCAACCAATATAACACTTTTCGGTAATATCTCTCCTCTGCCGTTATTGTGCTTTGTGCGTGTCTGAAATGAATCCCTGTATCTGTCAAGAATCTGTGTCTCCAGAAAGCTAGGTTATCATGTGACAAGAATATGGGAGGGATTTTGAGTGCAAGGCATCACCCTAACCCAAAATAGGTGTGAAAGTAAGCCATACAAGAGAAGACTAAACTGACAGAATTGGATACAGGAATCTGTATTCCTTCTAAGTCTCACAAGATTATCCTTCTTGTCAATCCTCATGGAGACAACCATTATGTACAGAGGATCAGTTAAGAGTTCAGGAATCAAGAGGAGGATCTCATGAACTGGGACCATCTCCTTTAGGTATATTCAGATACTTTGCAGATATTTCTTGCCCTGGATACTTCTCTCCTCCAACAAGATACGTATTACCACCATTGAGGCACACATATGGCATAAATGCTTGAAAATTACATCTGGATATCACATGTTTCACTGGAAAAGATCCAGAGAAGTACCTTTTGATGGTAAAGTTACGTACCCTATGAACAGCTTGCACAACATACTCCGAGTGTTCTTCAAGAATCCAACCATCCATCGCCGAATGCTCACCCTCCAAGTCCACTGCAAACCAGTCAAGGTGGTTGGCATACTGTGCATCAACTTTAACACTGGCCAGGAGGGCTGCAAAATCTGTTCCCTCCTGTACCAATCCTGCTTCAAGAGGTGTGAAGGAGGAATGCTGATAGTAGTTGCCATCCAGTGGCCCTCCATTGTATGCCCTGTCTGACTCTGCAGCTATCGAGCGCATCTGCAGAGCACAAAGTCTTGTCAGAAGGCTTTCCCAAAAGAAATCAGAGGACAAAACCCAAAGCAAAAATATGAAATCAAACCAGACAAGCTGAGAATGACAGAAATACACTGACAAGCATTCCCCATCTAATTATGCAATCAGCATCTTCTAGGGTTTAGGACCCTGTACATGTCTAAGCCATTCCTAGCTCCTGAGATTGGCATCTTCTAGGGTTTAAGACCCTGTGCATGGCTAAGTCATTCCTAGCTCCTGAGATCAGCATTTGAGAACTTTCTTGTATCTATTTCTCAAATTGATCAGCCAGGCTACAGCCATTAGCAACAAAAATTGAACTGCTTCAGAAACAAACTCCTGTCTTTTGCACAAAGATGTCAAAACCCTATGTCCCTGTTTCTTGGAAAACCTACTTCATCACTGTAAAGCTCCCATAGTGAACATCAAGCTCACTTTCTAATGTGACCAGAAACTGAGGAAGGAGGAGCAAGCTGGTTTCTTTTTAATATTTGATTGGCATCAGGATTGTTCCTGTGCTGCAAGAACTGCACATAGAATTCAGGGTTCTCGATCAGAACACACATTGTGATGAAGACTGAGAAAGGCAGAGAAATCTGGTTTTTTCATCCTTTTTTTCATGCTTCAGTTTCTGAGCAAGAACTCAGCATAGATTTTTAGGGGTCTAGATCAGAACACATATCACAACGAAGACTGATCATCTGAATGAAAAGGAGTTCAAAAAAAGGCTAGCCTTGCCATGCCATGCACAAATTCATGCAGCACAGCAATAATCCTAATGCCAATCAAATATTCTGTTAGAAACGGCAAGAAGAAAAATTCACAGCCAAACACCAAGCTCAGAAAACATTCCTCTTTCGGTTTGAATTTATGCCGAAAGTGATATCAATGGGCTTACTTGTTTGTAGGAGCCTCCATTGCCTGGAATGAAGAGGACAGGGACACCCGAGAGCTTGACGAGATGCAGCTGGTAGTCGATCTTCTTCCAACCCTCATGATAGAGATAAAGACCATACTTCTCTTTGGAGGAGGAGGAGGCAGTAGTGGCGGGAGTTGTCGGAATTGGAATATAAGTCGGGTACATATATGTCATGATGCATCCATTCAGCAACGGCTTGTGCAACCCTAGCAAGCCTGCAGCGACGATGGACACCGAAAACGCAATCGCGAACAAAACCCCGCAATTGTTGCATTTCACTTTCCAAAACCCCATCATCCCGTTCCACAGCCCTCCCGGGGCCCCGCGACCCACTCGACCGCCCGCCCGCCCGCCCGCCCGCCCGCCCGTCC
>Ga0209208_10009318_pt1 | contig 12922 bp, 9 predicted proteins | sample S1TSphfallax_3_FD_187694 | JGI IMG/M metagenome (GOLD analysis project Ga0209208, IMG submission 187694) | Host-associated microbial communities from peat moss isolated from Minnesota, USA - S1T2_Fd - Sphagnum fallax MG (SPAdes) (version 2) | ecosystem: Host-associated > Plants > Peat moss >...
GGAATGTGAACTAACCACGTGGGTGGTTTGTTTTGATGCAGATTCAAGCTTGATCTACTAAACCTTCTTCCTAGTCTAATCCCTGGGCTCCCAACTCGACCCTCTACCCCTTTCTAGAGTTGGAAGCCGGGAGCGCCTTCCGAGTCCCTCTTTCCGCAACTACACTTTGGTGAACCCTCAAGTGGGTTCACCCCGGGACTTGGGAGTGCGTCACAAGCTATAGTTGATTTTGAAAGCATGAAAATGCTATTTGATTTCTTGAAGGTGAAAAACATGCTTTGCAAGCACTAAAGTGATTCCACAAGTTGGGAGATGGTAGAGATAATTCATTGCATTGTCATGAAGTCCACAAAAGTTGTTGTCCAAAAAGTTAAGTACATCGTTGTTAATTATGATGAAGTAACCACTATCAATAATTAATCTTGGTGAAATGTGCATGCATACATTGTTTCCAGGCTTTAGGAGGGTGCCATTGTTGCTCGATCTTGAAAAGGTGTTTAGTGGAAGCATTATTAATAACCTCACCCAATTGATATTGAGGTCATTGATGGAGCATGGGGGCTTAACAACACAACATGTTGTTAACAAATTTACATGCTTTGGATGTGACAAGGTTGTGGTGTTCACAATCATACTTATTGGTGTTATTACATTATTCAAGTGTAGAGAAGCACCATTTATAATTGGAATGCACTGTATGGCACATTGCACCAACCTTGTGGTGTAGACATTTTCTAATCAACGTTTAGTTGTTAACCTTGAAAGCTTGTTATAGACCACTTACACATATTATTCTTTTTCACAAAATAGGCATTTTCAACATGGTAGCCTTGTTAAGCTGTTTGAAACAAAAGGTCTATAAATTATTGTGCAATGTAATGCCTAGGTGGATTTCCATGTTATGCCCAATGAAAAAAGTGTTTGTTGATTACAAAACCATACTAATCGTTCACATGAACAACAACTTAAACCGTGTGGTGACAACGAAGACAAAGTTCCTTGAATATTTTTGTGACATTGAGGTGGTAATGGGGTTGATATGCATCATGCCCATGTTAGAGGTAGTTCATGCACTCATTAAGTTTGCACATGCTCGTGACATGTGTGATTTTGTGACTATTGTTAAATAATATAGTGTAGAACTATACAAGTTGTATTTTGATCCAGAGACAAAGTAGGCCAAGAACACATGCTTTTAAATAATGTAGTGTAGAACTATACAAGTTGTATTTTGATCCAGAGACAAAGTATGGCCAAGAACACATGCTTTTAAGCTTTACTATCCAATTCAAGTTCTTAATTGACTAGGCGGTTGCAATTTGCCTCCACACAAAAAATGGTGGCCACTGTTGCACACACCATTGAGATGCTTGCCTTGCCAATTAAACCTCCACATTGGTCTATTTGTATCCAGTTTCTAGACCTTGAACTGTCAAAAAAATAAAAAAGGGTTGTTGTGTAAACTTTAATGGCTTGTTTTGGTGGCCCAAACATGAATTCCATACCCAACTGATTTTTCCTCTGAAACCGAAATTTGTAATTTAATTGAATTTTCAATGACAAAAACTACTCAAAATTCAATATATCCCACAAATTACATCTAATTTTTTTCAAATCAATTTTAAAAAATCCTATCCATAAGGGCCTTCCACCAATACCAAGAGTGCACCCAAATCCCCCCATAATTTTTAATTTTGAGTTAAATAATGTTTGAGTTAAAAAAAATTCAACATTCAATAACTTCTCCCCTAGTAGGTCAAAAAATTATGAAACAAACTTGGTGCACCCCTATTAATTGAGGCTTTCCAACAATACCAAGAGTGCAGCAAGAGGCCCACAGTGAACCAGCACCCACCAGTGCACCATCAAGGATGGATGATATATGATCAGGAAACAGTTTTCTGTTGGATTCCAGTTCCCTACCTAACCATGGTTTATAGCTCAGTTGGTTTGTTTACTACCTACCAACTAGGTAGGTAGTAAAAACAGCCCCCTACCTACTATGTATAAGCTATCTACATATCTAGTAGTACCCTATTTTTTGTCACCTACCTGTTTATATGTTAGACCTACTTCTTATAGAATGGGTTACCAAGATGAAAACCGAGTAGTAACTCAGTTGACGATCATCCACAACTGAGTCATAACAGGCATCCCGTGGATGGTGCACTGGTGGGTGCTGGCTTACAGTGGCCCAGCAATAGGTATTGGCAGATCGCAAAGTGACAAACAAAACAAACAAACTACCTTCCTTCATAGACAGATGTTTTTCTAGCATACCTAGCTCTCTCTCTCTCTCTCTCTCTCTCCCTTTTATGAAACTACCTCCTGTTTTTCTCTCACTCCTTTGGAAGGCTTGTGAAACAAATAATTTGTTACTTGCTTCTTGACCCTTCTACTCTTTTGAACTTTGCACCATCACCACTATCTTCCTCCATTTACCCTTTACATGGTTTCCGGATGTAAGTTATTGACTGCAGTTGCATGGGGGCATTAATGACATCACTTGCAGTGTCTCTACTTTCAACATGTCAAATATGACAAGAGACACACACACACAGATTCTTGCATTCCTATCCAAAAGTGTGAAATTGTTTGGGTAAATATTTTTTTTGCTTGCTGAGCACACTTTTTCTTTTTCTTCCATGAGCAGCTTTGAAACATGGAATGATTTCTCATATCCAGAAATTTGAAACCGTTGGACACACTTTTGTTGCATGTTGTTATTGTCGCCATAATTACTTTAGGCATAACTCTATTGTTGCCAAATGTGGAATGACTTTTTGGCTTTTTCCATTATAAGGTTCCATCCATATATGGTGGTTCCAAATATATATATATATATATTGGATATCACATTAATTAAGTTTCTTAATCCTTTCATTAACTATTAATTAAATGTAGTTACATTGTACCTTCTCCAAAATGAGAACAAGCATTTGAAAGCATTTTACAATTTATTGAATAAATATTCAAAAAGATATTAGGTACTACTATTTGAGTTAGAAAAGATCCTCTAAAATAATTCTTATTTTTTTGTGATGAGAAGATTCTCTAACTTAACCTTGAAGTGGAAAAGGACAGAAAGTTGAGGAACTAGGGTCCCACTCCTTCCTTCCTTCCTTCCTTCATTCATTCATTCATTCATTCAATCAATCAATGTTGTTTTCTATCTACACCTAAATGACCAGCCATGCTGATTCTGGGCCTGCAACTTGCAGCAGCAAAGTGAAGGACTGACAGAGCTTCGAGAGGTTGTATGTTGTTGTAAAGTTGTTATGGTGTATACCACAAGATCTAAATGATTGTTGACTGTAGTGCATACTCTATGACAAAATCTCCCACCCCCAAAATTAGTGCAATAACTGCTGAATGAATTGTTTCATTTACACCCAGATTTTTGAAAAGATGTGATCAGAGCTCCTCTAATGTTCAAGTACATCTTCCAAACAACTTTACTTTGCAATTTAAGGCAAAGTGGTCTTGAGCTGGCACAGCATTAGCCATTAGCCTAACTTGTTTAGTGTGAAGCTCCATTGCACAAAAAAAGAACATTTTAATACTTCAGTGTGTCAAATATCCCCTAGCCTAGTAGAAGTTAAAGCAAATGATAAAAATCAAGGCATAAAATCACCATTAAGTTATGGTACTTACTTGACCTCAAGATGAATGAATGAGAAGTTGTTAATTGTTACTACCTTAGTAGTCTTTTATTTATTTATTGAGGGCAAAGTTGATTGTGGGGCTTGTCCTGGTTAGGCAATTAATGATAGGCTTGTGGTGTGTACCCTGCCTGCCACCCCCCTCTGTGGGTGTCTCTTTTTTTGTTCACTCTTTTAACCAACAAGAATGGGCTCCCTGCATCCCCATTTATAAGCAAAGAGAATGGGACAAAAAAATAAATAAAAAATTTAAAAAAAGGAAGAAAAAACACCTTGCTAGCAAACAAGAGAAGGAAGAGAAAAGAAAGGATCAAAGTCCAAACAAAATACCCGAAAGATGCAGAATGCACAATGAGGAGCCCTTTGACAAGAAATCATGAAACCTAGAACCTAAACCCATCACCAGTAGCTCAAAGCAAGTCGTGCAAGGAGATGGACAAAAGGCGACAAAAGGCTTATAACCTTCTTGATCCAGCCACAGTGAACCAGCTCTCAATAGTAGTGATATGGATCCAGTTACACTAGAGGCTGGCAGCCCTTCACCAGTGAAATACAAAATTGCTGACTGAAGGAAAAAAGCTTGAGTGGTAGGAATGTACCTTAGAAGTGCAGGCCGAAGGGACTAAGCAAATGCAAATGGGTGAAAAGAGGACATGGAATCTCTCCTACATGGCTAGTAATGAATTAATGCTTAAAGGTTCAGGATTCTCAAAATTTTCAAATGAAATCTCTTTCTTTCAAACAAGGAAAATGGGGGGATTTTTTATGAGTTCCCTCCAAATTCTATACTAAAAGTACCTCAATTGTATTGTATGATCACACTAGTACTCTTGATGCTCAAATGCAACATGCAATCTATACACAAAACGGGATTCTCTCTAGCCCTCCAACGCCTCCAAAAATTTACATCCTTTTTGCTCCAAAATCACAAAGCCCCACACCACTAGCCTTGATGCTCCAAGGCAACGCACATTACACAAATCATAAAGAACAAAATGCACAAGTAATGTGCTACAACCCTGTGTCTATACATAGCTATTACACATTGATTGTTAGTTCACTCAAGATAACTAAGAAAACTAATTCAAATGACCAAATCTAGCAATCACATTGGCTTGCAAAAGAAAATCTTTAGGCGAACGTATAACCCTATTCTGTTGAAGATTGAAGAGAATTCTCCCTTCTAGCATTTCCATTCGTCCTCTAAAATTTTCACAAACCTATCACACCCTATCACAAATTTAAGTTAGTTCATTCAAAATAACTAAGAAAAAAAATTCAGGCCACCTAATTCAGCAATTTCATTGGCCATAACATTTGGTTTTTGAATACCACCTATTCAATACCCTATAATGGTGGTTAGCTCAGTTGCTTTTGTTTCTTACCTATCTATCAGGTCCCTAGTAAGTAGGTAATAAAAGCAACCCTTGCTTATGTATAACCATTCGACTTACCTAGTAGGTACCTAATTTTTCTCATATTATTGGAAATTTTAATTATAAATAATAAGCTACTTAAGTGACTATAATATCTTCATGGAATACTAAAATCTTAAATTAGCAAAAAAATGTATAAGGAAATGCAAAATTAGTTCACAATATTCTCTACACCATAGAAACAGATCAAATAACTATTAAGAAAAAGGATCATAAAAGGCACGAGGAGAAAGAAAGGGCAGGAGAGAAGAGGAAGAGAGGAGAGAGGGAAGGAAGGAAAAAACTTGACTTACCTCTTATTCACTTGGAGCCACAAGGTGTTTCTCTCTTCTTTTTCACAAATCTCAACAGGGCTCCTTCTCCTCAAGCTCAATCTCCATGGGAATGGTAGCGATGAGAGAGAAAGGAGGGAAAAAGAAAGAGATGGTGATGGTGGTAGCCATAAAGAGATTTAAGGAAGGGGAGGGTTTAGGAACTAACCGGGTTGGGGGTTGCGATTCATCCAAAAATAGCCAAAATGACCTCATCCCCAATTGGTGCATTGGTGAGTGCTAGTTCCCATGGTCGCTTCATGGGTAATGGGGTTCTAAGCTCCATTAATTTTGGGTAATGTAATTCTAAGCTCCCCCACACTTACGGGCCACCCCCTCATGTAAAAGTATAGTGAACTTAAATCTATAATGGTGTAAATGCCTTACATACACAATGAGTTGGGTATAGTCATTATGGATTGGTTGTACTAGGTTATGTGTAATGTAAAGCTCAAGGGTGAGGCAACTCCAAAAATAGGGAGCCTAGGACAAGGCATTAGCCTCATCCAGCGTTGCATTTTGGGCATGTCCCCAACCATGGGCTTTACCCATCATAAAACACTAGGTGAACATTATCATGAACTTAACATATGTAAAGACCTACTAAAAATTTCTAGTGTATTTGGAGGCAATGTTCAAGAGTTTGTCTACAAAAGGCTATTGTTTTGAAGAGCAAAACTTTTTCTCCTATGAACATATCGCATTTTGAAATTCTTGGCCTCTTTTTTTCATTTTTTGGGGGGTTATACTTGACAAATAAATGAAGTCTCGATGAAGAATCACCAATTTTAAAAAATATATATGTTACTTGTCACACTATGGCTTGCCATTTACATTAAAAAGTATCTTAAGGCAAAAGAAGAGTATGGAAATTCAAATATTTCACCATGCAAAAATATAATCTTAAAAAAAAAAAATCCTCTAAAAGAAATCAAAATCAGTCAAAATATCATAACTATAACTAATTAAGTTTCAACACAAGCCACAAATATCATCTTTCAAAAATCCTCATATAAAAATAGACCTATTATTACCTAGGGGCCAAAATCCATTAAGCTACTATACTCTATAATGAATCTAAACACAATATCCTGGCCTTGGTAGGCAAGGCCGATGAACAAACTTGGCAGAGTATTGGACCCTTTCAACTTTGGTTCTTTTGCTGTGCATGGATTCTCCATAATCCAAACATGAATACCTACATTTTGAGCTTTTTACAAATTTGGACTCGCAATCTTTTCAATTATTGCATCCAGTGAAAGAAACTTGTTACCATTGATAGACTTGCCCTGAAAGTAAATGATATGTGGGCCGTGGGCTGAGACAACCAGGTGGTGGTGCTCTTTGTGATCTTGTGATTCTCATCATGAAGTAGCGTAACTCTTGATTTCCAGACCCATTTTTAGCCATGAACTTTAGAGCTGGAAGAGGAAGACGCCAACAGACAGACAGCAAATTTGCATCCTGGCAGTGTTGAGGCAAACAGGGTTTGAACATTTGAACATGTGATTTTCAGCTTCTTCTGCACTTGCCAAATTGACAACCCCAATTGCAGACTTTCGCATCATGTGACTTACTGAGCTTCTTGTTATACAGCTCCATAAAGTCCATCAATTGGTACAGAAATTGTTTAATCCTAATGACTGCATTACATACAAGCTATGGGATAATCCCTAGTTTAAGTTGTTCTATGAGTGACCGACCCTTCATGTACTTTACCGTATTTTGTTGTCTAAATGTGCATTCACACCTAACGTTAAGTCAGTGATAAGTGAAAATCTAGGTGGCATCTGAAGTGGCACCCGATGTTAAATGGGTAATTACTTAATATTAAGTGAATGTGAACATAAAATCTTCCTGGTAAATAAGTCGGGGTTCTAAATGACCAGGTTCGTGTGTTAGGGGACTTAATACTAGAGCCATTAACACCAAGTGTGAATGCACCTTAAGAATACCAAGTGAACTACTTACTTGGGTTTTGACATATGAACTATGACATTTGTTTCTAGTTTTATCTCCTGGTCCATGGACTATGTGGGTGTGTGTGTGTGTGTGTCCCATATGTACAAATCCCAGGAATGTGCACAAGTTTGCATTCACCGAGGTTGATCCTCATTTGCACACATTTAGAATCTGTGTAAGAAAACAGATTATCGCGGCAAGGGCACCCAAAGCAAAACATACTTACCATTTGAATTTGTTGTCGAGCACACCTCTGGGTAATCCATTAACAATATGCATACCACTGTGTTCTTTGATCAATTTTGTGATGTCGCCAAAAGTGAGGATTGTCCACTAAAGGAAATTTTTGTCAAATTTGGGTTATCAGATATAAAAGTGAAAGAAATTTAAGCATCCTTCCATATTCTTTTGGCTACCTATTGGAACCAAACATAGAAATCTGGAGATTTTTTTTTCCTATTATGGATACTAAGAAACCAACAGAAATTATTTTCACATTCAAAGAATTTATTATCCCCAAGAAACATGTTGTATAACAAGCGGCAAGGAGAAAAGCTACTTTACTTGAAGTTTGATCAGCGATAACCTTTTTTGACATCTAGTTTGTTTTAACTTGATGTCTTTTAATTCTCCACATTTTTTCCTTATACCTTTGTACATTTTTTGAATCAACCCTGTGTTTAGAAATAAAGTTTTCTAGGGTGTGAAGAGTTTTAAACTGGTGTAATTAGTTAAGAGATTGCCTTAGCTCCATAGTATAACCAGACACGGGAGACTAGGTCTAATCAGTAGCTTCTGTTCAAATAAGGAATAAAATTGGTTGCTTCCTTGGTTTGTTCCAAAACAAGATTTTGGTTTGTCCCACTCTCTCCCCCATCACTAGAGAAGAAGAAGAAGAAGAAGAAGAAGCTAATGATACTTTTCTCTGCTGATGCAACAATTCTCACTAATAATTCCATTCTTGGCTTTGTGGTTCCAAAAATAACCCAATTCTTGGCTTGCACTTCATAAAAGCAGCCAACTAAATTTTTAAAAAAACACCTCCTTCAATGCTGCTACCTGTCCTTGCCTCCCAACCCCCATGACAAAAATGGGGGGTCAAGAATATCCAGCAGCTTTTTGCAACAGAAGTAGCAGAGAAGTCCCCAGAATTGGTACCCAATTTTTTTATTATTAAATAAAATTGGACACTGGATTCAGAGTTTGTGACAGGTAGTTTAGTTAGTTAGTTACCAGTGTTGTGCAGTTCTAACATTTTATTGGCCTTAAATTTGCCTACCAAGGCAAAGGATATTGTGTTTAGATTCATTTTAGAGTATAGTAGCTTAAGGGATTTTGGCCCCTAGGTAATAATAATAATAATAATAATAATAGGTTTATTTTTATATGAGGATTTTTGAAAGATGATATTTTGGGTTTGTGTTGAAACTTGAGATTAGTTACTATAGAGTTATAATAATATCTTGAAGGATTTTGGTTTCTTTTAGAAGATTTTTTGAAGATTATATTTTTGCATGGTGAAACTTATGAAGCATCAAAGGAATCCTTATGTAAAGTATTTTGAAGGGACAAAAAAAAAAGAACACTCATCCACCTTGGAGAGAGTGAACCCGTGCCCCATGCAAGTTCATAGGATTAACTCACTCCAAATGCAAAGATTTTTTTTTCAAATATGTTTTAGAACAAAATTAAAATCAAGGATTGAATAGGTATGGAGTTGAACAATTATCTAATTAAAATTAGTATTTAAATATAAAATCAACTCATTTGTCAATTTTTTGAAAAAAAAAACAACTTGCCTACCCAAAAAAATCTGACTCTATGTTTAAGACTGTTTTTTCATATTTTCAATTATAATTTCCATCTAGCAAAAGATTAATTCCGTACTCCAATTTTTGTGCCAGTTCCTATTAAAGGATGTTAACTTAGTTTTAGGTCACAAGAATATGACTTGAACTATTATATTAAACCTTTACTTTTATGAAGTACCTTTAGATTAACATTTTTTTTTGGTGGCAAAAAGTTGTCAAAAGGCAACAAAGGTTTTGAGCCTGCTATAGGCCTATTGGGAAATTGGGGAAGCAAATCAAAAGTTTTTGCCTAATGATCTTGCCATTGCCTGGGAAAATTGCCATCACTCATAGTAACCATAACCCCAATTCACCACCTTCCATCCCAAGGCCTCATCATTACCATTGCTAGTTATTTCTTTGCCATCATAACTTCTATCACTAAATTGTATTCACTAGCAATAACAACATAATGAAAAGTAGATTTCACTAGCATCATTTTTTTATGTACATCAAGATGTTTATGAAGGCTAGGCTTTGCATGACAATGATAGTTTAATGAATTGGAGTTATTGTAATCAATATTTGCTTTGTGATTCTTTCAACTTTGGCAATGAAGTGAGTTTTAAGAGCTTGTGATTTAGGCTTGTTGAAGGATAATAAAATATGGTGCACAATTGAACATGGGTGATTAATGAGAATTAGATTTGAGAATGGTTAAACATTCATAGTTAGATCAAAATTTGAAATCTTGAACTTTGTCACCCAACCTCATTTTGTCACAATTCATTAAATCATTGGGTTCAATTTTCCATTGTCTTTCATTTATTCACTCAAATTGCAAGGTTTTTGGATTTCATAACTTAGTGTTTGGTGAACCTGTGATTTGATTTTAAATTAAAATTTTGAAAGGTTGCAAATTTAAGGTTATTATGAGAAGCATGCATTTGTAACCCTCTAAACTATTTTATTTTCATAGTGAACTTATGATTTGGTTTTAGAATTTAGAATTTGGAGGTTGCAAGTTTAGGGTTATTATAAGAGGCATATGTTTATAACCCACCAAATTATTTTATTTTCATAGTGAACCTGTGATTTGGTTTTAAAATATAAAGTTTAGAGGTTGCAAGTTTAGGTTTACTATGAAAGGCAAGTATTTGTAACCCATCAAATTACTTTACTTTCATAATAACCCTATGATTTGGTTTTAAAATATGGAGTTTGGAGGTTATAAGTTTAGAGTTACTATGAGAGGCACACATTTATAACCCACCAAATCCTTTATTCTCATCTTGTGTTGTATTCTATAAAACATTTCAACTTTTGTTCAACATTGGCCCTTTCCAAGTTCTAAAGCACTTTAGGTTTAACCCCATCTTCCGATTATTTTCAAAACTTCAAAATGAGATTGGTCCTTGTACCCTAGAATGCCCATCAAAATCCTCATCACCTAATGATGATTTATCTCACCTTCTTGTGTTTGATTCAACATGTGAAATTCCTTTTAAAAAAAAAGGTTGTATGAAGGATCAAATTTTTTTTAGGACACTTGCACTACCAAAATTGCCATGGGTAGAATCTATTTTGAAGTACACTAAAGTTTGGCTCCAAAACTTGCTAGCTTATTGAAACACAAAAGCCAAGGTTTCATTGTTTAATTTTGATGCTAGCACATTTTACATCAACAAAAAATCAATGCATGTTCAAAATGAATGCAATTACATTGCACATGACTATTAACCTTCTATCGTAGACATTAGCTTGGGTCTTTCTACTACCTTTAATAACATTTTTTCTTTGATATTTAAATGCATGCTTGAGTTTGGGGTTGGAGGAATTATGTAAAAAGCTAGTGAACATGGGCTACCATAGTAATAACATCTTCCAAGGCCATTAGACAAGAGTGACCATATTGCAATTCAAAGAAAAGGTTGCCCCTTTTCTTATTGGGATACATTGTTTTTGTTCACAAAACCAACTTGACCATCATAACTCTTTTGGATGTCCTTTTAATGTGTCACCTAGAAAATGTATTAAAATTTATATACATTTTTGCTCACAACCTGAAAAAATATTTTAAAAATATGTTTTATATGTGATGTGGAGCTCATTTAAGGCTCCCATGTATCCTCCCATTACTTGATTATGTGCATACAATGATCAAGCTTGTAGAAGGTAGGGATATTTTGGTGGGTGATTTTGTGGAATCTCTCAAGCTAGCCCAACATGAGCTTAAGCTTTATTCTGACCCCTTTGGCAAGTTTGAAAATTCATGATTGATGATTTCAATGTAGTTGGGGCTTTAACCAATGAAACCTTTTTTATGTAATGTTGTTCTAACCTAAATGGTGGAGAAGACATTGCCAAATATCTTGCATCATCATTTTTTGGACATAAACATCCTATCTACACTTCTAACATTCATAGTGTTAAATTTCATTAGCATATCACCAAGGTTGCGTTCAACATGGCAAAAATCAAAGTGAAGGATGAATGCTAAGGAACAACCCATGGCCTCAATTCTCGAAGAGCTTGAAAAACATTGCTTTAAGCATGAAATCATGACTATTCTTGAAGAGCTTGAAAAACATCATTTTTAGCATGTGAAATCGTGACTATTTTAAATGTGGATTATCCATGGTATTGGGTTTCAAATCCAAAGGAGATGGAAAATAAGGTTTTTTTTTCACATGGGTGTGTTGAAGGGTGGGCCTTTTGTGCCTTTTGAAAGGTGGGCAAATTTGGCCAAATTGTTTTTGTTTTATTTTTAATTCAGACACTTATGGTCAATGGAATAATCTAGGTTTTTCAAGATTACCATGTTGCATAACTTTGCAGCAATTTTCAGTGAAGAGGATGAGTTCAATCCTCATACAAGGCTTCGGTGCAAAGTATTTACATGTATAGTTTTCAACCACAAGCTCTCAAAATACATGAAATTGGTAAAGATTATTGTAGTCTAAGTTCTTAGGTGTATTGAAAATGAACAAACATTTATCACCATCTCCTTCATGAAGAACAAGTTGCTAAATTATTTGACTATACACTTGGATTTGTGTAGTTTGTTTTTTAATCAAAGGTTTTTTACTTTGCAAAAAACTTCTCATGACCAAGCCATTGCAAAATGGTAGGGCAAATTGCACTATTATGTAAATGTGTAGTTTACAACAACCTTTTTGAAGTCGAAGGTTTTTTGGAGTTTTTTAGTTTGCAAACTTGGAGTCTACAAATTAGATAAGATTGTGAGGAAATTTTGATATATATATTATTTATTTATTTATAACTAGACCTATTGAATGGGTTTCAAGTTTATACATTTTTAATTCTTGAGTGCATCAAATTTAAACTTCTATGACATTGTATGTTCAATTTGTTTCAATCTTTTTAATCAATTTTTTTTCTTTGGAGAAGTGCATAACTAAAAGCTTATGGAAAGGTTGAAACTTGATTGAGTGATTATGGGTGAAGGAGTGAATCTGGTTGAATGATTGCTGTTGATTTTTCAACGATATTCTTTGGAGGTACAGATGAAAAAGGTCATGGTGTCACAATGGTCGTAGGTTAGTTCCTCGGATTCTAAAATTTGAATCCTTAATACTTATGTTACTTTTGTGCAAGTATTGTTTTCAAAAATTGTAACAAAAGTTGTTTTTTTGGGCATTAGAATTTTAGGTTATAATAAATTCACCCAACTTGATTTTGTAGGTATTGCATAACATTGGAATTTGGAAGCATATCACATATCTAGTTGTTGGTGCATC
>Ga0209208_10009319_pt1 | contig 12922 bp, 8 predicted proteins | sample S1TSphfallax_3_FD_187694 | JGI IMG/M metagenome (GOLD analysis project Ga0209208, IMG submission 187694) | Host-associated microbial communities from peat moss isolated from Minnesota, USA - S1T2_Fd - Sphagnum fallax MG (SPAdes) (version 2) | ecosystem: Host-associated > Plants > Peat moss >...
AAAATGAATCTCCCATATATATATATATATATATATATGTTATTTTTCATTTCAAATTATAAGCTTATTATTGTATGTGACAAATTACAAATCTAATATTTGATATGGTACATTGTAATTTGTGATTTGCATTCCATTGTTATCTGTTTATATTTTGGAGCATGAAGGAGAGAAATCAAACTCTTTGAGTTTTAACATATTGTTATTGACATTCATTCAATTTGATTGAAAATTGTGGCTTTGAGAGATCTTGTTGACTAACCAGCAAGAACACAAAATTTGTCTATCAATGTTTTATGGCATGATCAAAGTCTTGAGTGTGGCAAGCCATGATATATGTGTCTTGACCATTTTAGGTGGAAGAAAGGAAAATAAATATACGTAGGAAATATCTATTTTTTTAGAGCTTGATTTTGTAGGAATAATGTCTACTTTGCAATGGAAATATGTTAACAAACATGGAAACTCCAATTGAGTTTGATGATTTCATTTTGTGTTATATAATGTGAATGTTCTCTATTGGGTGGTGTTAACTTGGTGAGCTTTAAGAGATGTACAATAGAATTTTAAAGGCTTTGAATCAATATAGCCCATACCTTCATATGGTAACCCACAATTGTGGTAAAATTTCAAGCAATTTGCAACTATTTTAGAAACCAAAAGGGGGTGGGGGAAGGAGGGAATAAAAACATTGAAGAAAAAAAAATCTCATTTCCACAAACTTAAATGGAAGGAAAACATGGGAAACAAAATTCCCTCCCACAAACCGTGAAAGAAATTTTGTTATATAAAACCTTTGCTATCTAACCTAAGAAAATTAGGCCAAGACTATACAAGGTAGATGAGCATTTTAAATTTGGGCTTGGTATTTATTAGTAAAACTTGATAACCCACCCAACACTAGCTTCAAAAGATTAGTTAACTAACACTTGAAAAATTAAACTAACAAATTTGAGTTTTCCATAAATCATTGTATGTTTGGACTTTATTGGCATGCATTTGCCATTTCATCTTGGGTTTTGGGTTGTTTATAAAGTCACCCAAATAGGGGATTATTGTCAAAACTCAAGATGAAAGTTCATCATGCACATTATATAATCCTAGTGTTAGGCGTCATTGAACTTGATTTGTGTGTGGCAAGGTATTTGAATGTTGCAAACCATTAGAGGAGTTGCAATTTTTTGAAATATGGTGGCAAAAGAGTGCTCGGAAGAGGGGACAATTGGGGACAATTGCTTGGTTCGCTAGAGTAACAACATGATGGCATTGGTAGGAACAACATCAACAACTTGGTCATCTTCAACTAAGCATTAAGAAAAAATTAAGAAAAAGAGTGAAAAAGGTTTGCAACTTGCCCACTCCACTTGTTCGTTCACTTGCAATAAGGGTTTTACTGGAACAAAGGCCACCGCGCAAGGCACTTAGGTGTAAGATCCGTCCCACTCTTAAGGCCTAGGCATAAGAACCTCTCCTCTTTTCTAAGAGGGGAGGATATTCACCGGTTTAAGGTGCCTTCCAAATGCACTAGGACATTTCTCCGAGTGATTTCTACACTTGTGTTCTTGTGCTTCTTCTGTGATCAAAAATCCTGAGTCCTGATCACTGTCTCGGTGTTGGAAGAGATTTGATTCTTTTGTTGCGGAATTTGAAGGGCTCGTTTGAGCCAAAGGTTGAAGATCAACATGTCCTCCGCCGCGAGAGTGGTAATGGGTCGTGCCAAACGAGGACTTTATGCAGGCAGACACATCCAGTTCGGGAACCAAGTCAGTGAAGACGGTGGTAACAAGTGAGTTCGTTCTTCTTCAACCTTCCTTCTTTACACCCCCCGACCTAAATCATTCGTGGTTTTTCATACCTTCCTTTTTTCTTGAATCTCAAGCGGTTTCTCGTAGCGCATATCATATCTGAATTCATGTTCTGCTCTTCCTTCTTCCTCTTGCTTGCTTACTCCTGTGTGACAGATCAAGTATTCATGTTTTTCTCGACCTAGGGTTAGGGTTTAGACGCCTGACCCTTCTGGGCTGGCCTGATCTTGCCCCCATTCCCTTTGAAGAAGTTTTGGAAATAGGTTGAAGAGGGCACTTCGTATCTGAATTCTTGTTCTGGTCTCCTTCTCCTTGATTACTTCTGTGTGACAGATCAAGTATTCATGTTTTTCTGGACTTAAGGGTTAGGGTTTAGGCTTGAGTGGATCTGTCCTCCTGGGCTCGTCTGATCTTGGCCCCACGCCCCCCCCTCCCTTCGAAGACTTTTTGGAAATAGGTTGAAGAGACTCTTCTGCTAAGCATATCTAGGTGGGTCATGACAGAACAAGGAGAACATGGAAGCCCAATGTGCAAACCAAGCGGATATTCAGTTTTGGATTGGATCGACATATCCGCATGAATATCACCATGCATGCACTTCGATGCATTGATAAGGCAGGGGGTTTTGATGAGTATGTTCTCACAACTCCTGACCACAAGCTTGACAATGATCAAGTCCGTGAATGGAGGTCAATCATTGGAGCCATCTATGCTGAGCTTTACAACGTGAAAGTTTCTACTTTGACAGTTAAACCTGGTTGTGAGGGTCAAGTTCCTCGCCACCTTCAAGCACGGCTAAAAGGGGTCAGGTTAGAAGATTTGGAACCCCCAAAATTGTAAGCAGTCGACCTGAGGGAGCCAGAATCCCTGAAGTCACTGAGTTTCAGCAATTTTTTTCCAGAAAACTCATTGATTTTTTGGTAGCCTTGAACTCCTATTCTGTCATATAGAAACAAGGAAGATGACATATGTACACCACTGGATGTCACCACTGTGTGGGCTCTTATGTCAAGGGCTCCCAAGTTTCCATTGTATCACAAATGCTCATCTGGCTGTGTGCACAGCAGCAAAGATAAGTTTCATGGTTTTCTAATCAACTTCCTCAATGCTGCATTTTTACAAACAGATGTGCTCTAAATGCAGTGTGCGCTTTGAGTTAGAGTTAACCTGCCTTGGCTCTTTGTTCTAAATTGTCAGTGCTTTTTTGCAATGGCAATATCTTGGTTTTTGGTTCTCCCTCCACTCTTACTGTTGTATCCTAGGATTATCTCAGACTACAACATGACCACTTCCTCAGGACAATTACCGTCATCATTGTGTTCTTGTGGAGATTTCCGTGAATATATTTTCCAGTGGCTTTAGCAGATGTGCTGCTTCCATGTAGTCACCAATGGTGTGCTTCATAGATATGTCCTTGTTGTAGGAGGCCTCAACCACAACCCTCTATGTATGTCTCTCTATGCCTCAGGTTTAGATGCTTGCTTGAGCACAGGGAAAAGCTAAATTGAAATTGCCTGTGCTCAAGTCATGACTGTATTCCCTGTCATGATGTTGGCTTGACTTGAGTCTTTGCCAATGCTCTTGAAAATGTGGCAAACACTCAGGACACAGGTTATGATTTTTTGCAAATTATTGTAATACTATCGGTCTTCATTTGTTTTTCCTGTGCTGTGTATCATTCTATGTTGTTTCTTCTTATTGTGTGTGCACCTAACAAAAAAGCACAGGAAGACTAAGGCATTAACAAAAAAGCTGACATTTTTCACATAGGAAGACTCCAGCCATGATACTGGCCAGTATTATGGCTGAGTCATCCTGTTGCTTCTAGACTTCTGACGACAGAAATTCAGTACACGGGTTAGTGGTTATACTGACCTATGTATCAGCCCCCACTGTGGGGAACTTATGAAGTCAGTGGGGCAAGTTCTGATAGATAAGTTGCTATCATACATGTTACCTTCGATGGTCCCCGAACAAGTGAGAAACTGTCACTTTTGTCTGTTCTGTTTGTTTCCATTTCTCTGTTCTAGTTCATTCCTTCTGTGTTGTTCCTTCTTCCTGGTGCTGGAAGTCCTTAACAGGAAGACTTTCTTTGACTTCAAAGGAAAAGTTTAAACCTTGTTCTGGCTTTCTTAATTGGGAGTATCAAGATTTCATGAGAGTCTTTCTTTGATTATTGTCTACTTCAGGATCTATCTGCCTTTTGGCAGGTAATGAAGGCAGTAGGAGGGGGGTAGGAAAGCTGATGATTATGAGTGACACTTGTAATGCTTACATGACTACTCTCATTCTTGTTAGTATAGTGTCAGTTGTGTCAGTTTCACTTGAACTTTCAGAAAGGTTTATTTACCAGTGTTGAGTGAGTATTTGTTTCTGTTAATACCCGTCAGTTCCAGTTTTTGATAAAATCATAATCGGTCCACGGGTTCTGGTTAGTTCAAGCATCTAGAAGAACCTTGGGTTTCATGAGAGAGCCACCAGTTTTATGGGTGCTGGTTTGACTTTTCAAATAGTGTTTTGAGAACCACCATTGTATATCAGAACAGAGCATTTTGATTTTTTAAGAATCATGGTTAGGGCTTTATTGATCTTAAGTTTTTTCTCTGCAATCAATCTCACTTATATGCAATTTTGTTTGCTGCTGTCAAATTTGTTAGTTTATCTAGTGGTTTCACATTGCTAGAATATGAGAAAAAATTTGTACACCAACATCACCCGCTCCCTCTCACTCTCTCTCACACATACCCATTGTGTTCCTCAAGAAATTTATTTGAGTAACCTATCAATTGAGTTCTGAAGTAGAAGTTTCTTCATAAGGCGGTATTTTCTGGTCAACTGTAAGTGCTCACTAGGAGGTGAGACATCTAAACATGGTTGCTTAGTCTCACATCTACTACTCCTACTACCCTGCTCTAGCAATACTCTGTCTTCATCAATTGTGGTGGGAAACGACCCTAACATCTGAAGGCACCGTAAGCTGACTGATAATTTTGCAATGAGCAAAGGTCTAGCTGCTTTCTCTTCAGCCAGAGTAACTTCAACAAAAATGTCCCAACATAGATTCTTCCCTTCAACTAGTTGGACTGTTGAATGCTTTTGAATGTAATTCTTCTCAATGCACACAAAAAAATTCTTCAGGAGAGGCTTTGCAGACCTATTTCTGCTTCCGTTATTTGCAGACACTGGCCCATTCAGGAAGGTAGCCAAGATTTCAGTGGTGTTTGTAGTAGATGTTGGCACTTTGATGATGTCAGCAACTGCTGCAAATGCTGCAAGCAGGCTTGGGTCAACAATGCCCCCTGCATAAATGGTGGGGCCTGGTTGGTAAGGAAGGTACTGGTATCCTAAGTTTGCCCATTGGCTTGAAAGCTCCCACCAGTCTCTATTTAGACTTGGGCCTGACACATTCTGCAGTGCTTTCTTCACCCTTTTCCACTGTGTCTCCCACTCCTGCCTCTTGCATAGTACATTGGTTGCCAGAGACTCCTTTAGTGGCTCACAGTTTGCTGTCCAAAGGTCAATAAACCACCGCAATGCATCCTGCAGCATTGCAAGAGAAGCTCCAGACTCATGAATTACTTAAGTTGGTGTAATAGCATCTACTTGATGTCTCTGATGCAATCAATCACATGTTCTCCAAGAGCCATCCAACATACACAACCACATAGCAATGATCTCCCTAACTTAATGCTTGAATAATAGTCAAACACAGTGCAGCAAAGCTGAGTTCAATTGCGCACCTCGTAGGAGGGAAATATTTGGGCTATGTCAAAGGGGTTGTCATCCAGCATGAAACCTGAGAAAGCCAATACAAGTACTTTTGTGGTCATGGTTATCCCCACTACGTAAAAAATGCCAGTAATGTCAAGAAACTGCTCATATAGCAAATGTCTGGAGCTCAGCAACTACCATATGTATAAATGATTCATTTCTCCAATCCTCAGGTGTGAAAATTCTGCCATGGATCTGAGATACACAGTGCATCCTACCGTAGTACAGAAAAAGGTTGTCATTAGCTCGGGGGCCAAATGATGCAAAAAGTTCTTCCCCTTTTGATATCTCACGCCTTGCAATGATCTCAAGCTTGCCCCCCCATATGGGCTGTGAAATCCAGTCTGCCTGTAGCATACAAACAATGATTGACAAGATGGTTTGAAACATGCCTGGTTAATATGATAGGTACTGCAAAAACACACAAAAAAGGTTTTTGGGATGTGGGCAAGGTAGGATCAGAACCTGGTAGTGATAATGATGGTTGATCATGTCCATGTAAGGCATCATCACATATGGTGCATACTGGTCATCTGGTTTTACAGGAAGTGTGAATGCTCGACTGTGGACCATGATGGCTGCCCACTCTGTTACAGTCAAACTTCAATTGAGAATAAGGATGAAAATCCTTTTGCATTCCACTTGAGCTTTTTTGAACTGCTATGCTTGTCTATGGCATTAATTACTTCCAGTATGCAAGGTAGAAACTAAGTCCCCTCAGCTCAAATGCTCCAAAAGAGTGCGACTTTTGACTTACTGTACTCTTCATAGTCTGCCCATGCCAAATCACTCCTACTTAGTAAGGTGAAACTCTCTTTGATGGACTTCCGCACTTGGACAAGCTCACGCAGAACTGGCAACCATTGGACCTCCACCAGTTCCTGTACAATGAAGATGACAAGATCATTCCCTCATGCATTTTAGAGCAGCATGGCAAGGCATTCTCTCTTACTCTTTTGTCTTATCAGAATATCAAAGCCCTCATGCATCCATCATGTAAAGCTATTTGAAATGGCCACCACACAAGTCTCATGTGTCCAAACTTGAAAACAGAAGTGTCCAGAAATAGAGGACAGATCTGGGTATCAACTCGAGTTCAACACAGGCATTCTATCAAATGGGATCACCATCCCTCTCCATTTGATAAATCTGTTTGATGTAACATACATGATCATCTAGGTTCATTGGAGTTGCCATCTGTGAGGGAAGAATGGCAATGTATGGTGCCCAGCTTGAACTGTTGCCTTTGGCCCTGCAAGAATATTAAACATCTAGATCTTTAGTCTGACTGATAAGTACAATGACAGAAATGATCATCAATGTCAGAAAAGTATGGTAAACCTCACAGGATGCACATTGGGCAGAGAGAGTAGTTTTGATTGCAAGAAGAGAAGAAAGTACTTTTCTCGAAGCAGTCGGGCAGCTGCTCTGTCCCATGCATCAACTTCACCATGAACCTCCGTCTCATTATCATAAAGACCCATGTCTAACTGAGATGATGGACCAAAGAACAGTTAGTGTGAACATCCATCAAAACAATATTGGCTCAGATTTGAACCAAAAATTTGCAAACAATCAGATGCTTTCAAGAAACATGACCACTGTCAGAACTACAATCGCACTTCATGTCACTAGTCTCTGGTAAGTTGGTCAGGATAGGAGTACCGGTAAGTTGCAAAGAGTTTCACCCTGCTGTATGTCTTTGAGAACCACCACTCCACGCACAGGGTTGCCATCTCCAGCTTTAATGTGGGTGATTGCCAATTTCTCCGAGATACTAAACTCAGTCTCTTCCATCCAGGTCACAAACTGTCCAGGAACCATCTCTCACTCAATAACTTGGTCTATCCTACATGCCTGATCAGCATCCCCACATAGATGTGAAATTATTGAAACTTGAGCCTACCTCTTGAACAGATGAGTTCACATTGACAGTGTTGCTGTCCTTGACTCTGCTGTGACTGCTATTCTGAGCATCTGTACAGGGAATTTCAGAGATGCATTGGTGAAGCAATTCTTTGCGAGAAGAGCGGTAAAGCACAGCAATGTTGTCATTGAAGCTCATCTCCTCAAGTTGCCACCGGCAGGAAGCACACCCAGACTGAGTCAACCCTGTACCACTAAACTTCTCCCATGAAGCTGCAGCTAGAAGGGCTTTGTCCTCTTCCAAAGAGCTTGAGAAGGAATTCAAAAGACTTTGCATGCGCCAACATACAGCTTCAAATGCCAAAGATAGAGCATGCTTGAATCTGGGATCAACTCCATGTATGGTCTTACAGGTGTAGGGATCTGAATGGGAAAATTCTCTGATTAGAGCATCCAGTTTCTGCTCCCAGACTGTGCCTACTCTAATATCCATATCAGCAATATAACTACTGATGTGATTTCCACTACTGAGCAGTAGCTCCTTCCCATAAGAAAGAGTTGCAAAAGTGCAGATAATGCGGGAATCAATACAGCCATCAGATTTCAGAGAAAAATCTGAGACTAATTTTACATTTGACTGCTTAAGGTGTGATGTTAAGAGTTCATGAGAATCATGTGCAAGTTTTGAAGTCAAATATTTGTTGTTGTTGACGCCTCCATATTCCATTACATACCAGTCCACCAGATCCTGCACAGAATCAGGGTCAATGTGTTAAGGCATTTCAGGGGATATTGCAGTCCAAGGATCTTTTGACTGGAAATTGATGAAGACAAAAAAAAACATACAGATTTTTGGTAAGCATACCAGTACACTTGTAAAAATCTGAAAATGAGTTCGACTGCTTGAAATTTGACCTTCAAAACCAACAAACATCTCAATGTGTCATATCATACACTGAAGTATTGCCACAATGGGTTCTATAAGTGCTTCTGCTGCAGTGGATCTCTAACTTGTGTAGATATGGTTGCATTGGAATAAGACACATTTGCATGTTTACCATGGAATAGGAAAAGGTCACTTGGATTGCTTGATTTGTACATGAGTGACATAGGCATCTCTTGAGCAATGCCTTTGCTTGCAATGAGATTTATGTGTCCATCCATATAAACTGCACTCACTGATCAAGAGACAGAGAGAATCAGAAATGCTTTTAAAAGCACCTATCTAAGTTTGTCTCTAAAATATGCAGGAACTGACTGACAGATCAAATAACAAATGTCTAGGCCACCATCTGCAGTCAAAGGAAGAAGGTGCCATACATTTTGCATTTGGCTCAATACTTGAGCTTATGAAAGGAATGAGGAGATGAAGTGACAAATCTCCATGTGTAAATTGGCATGCTGAACTATACACAATTGCCATAGCCCAAGCTGCACAGATTTCAAGACAAAACAAAGTAGAGAATTACACAAACAAGGGACATGCACACATATGTGCAGAAGTCAATCAAGATTACCTAAGAAACTTGGCATTTGCACAGTAGGAACAAGGTATAGGGGTGCAACTGAAATTCATGCAAACTGCCATCCATACCAAAGTCATTGAATTTAGCCCTGGATCTTTCTTCCACTGTCAGAGCCTGAAATGCCATCTCTATAAATCTCCTCATCTTCAAAACCTTGTCTACTATGGATGAATCTTGGATGTTCTTTAGTTCCTGGCAACCAGAGAATAAAATAAGACTACAAAACACTTACAATCATCATTGCAAGAAAGGTGATCATGTACATAGTCAAACAATACTCTGCAATGAAGCAGTCAGGAAGTATTCTGATGGTACCAGATCTGTGAAAAAGATTGGCAAGAAGACAAATTGTGGTAACACATTTATGTATGCCGCCCATTCTGAATCTGAACCTTTAGATCTGTGCAATACCTGAGCCAAGTGTCAGTGAAAACCCCAAAATTCAGTTTTTGGCAGAAGGATGTAAGCAAGAAACAAAACAAACCCTTCAACTTTCCTTGCTGTGAACCATGGCAGCTGAGAGCAACAAATTGGCCCATACACAACAATACACCAGAACAACAGGTGAGTCAAGAGCACAGTAAGAGATGAGAAGCATGCCTTTCATGTAGAAGTCTGGAAGCAAGGCGCACTTCCCATGGAGCCCCTGACAGTGATACTTTGTTTTCAAAAACACCTGCATCAGATAAGCACTGGTCCAGCTGCCAGGCCCCCAGCACTCTCACTCTTGAAGTTGTGTGCATGGTGATTAATTTACTGTGAACACTACCAGTCTGGCTATTGCAAAGATTTCTGATAGCATGTGTGATTGCTACAGATGAACAAAGAAACTCTCTAGCGCTATGACAATCACTCAATACAAAAAAACTCTCAAGTTTGCAGCATGAGAAGCAAGCACCCTCCCACCTGCACTTCCCAAATTGTGCTGCCTTCGTTTATGTCCAGTGTTGCATAGGTTGTCATCATCAGGCTGCTCTCTATCACCAGTCCCAACAGAGGAAGAATTTGCCTTCAAAACATAGAAAAGCATGTTACTGTATCTCTTAGATCTCCATTGAAGGAAAAAAAAACTGCTCTTATTGCTTGAGGTCAAATCTGATTCTTCTGTAGCTCAGGAAGTGCAGTAAGCAATCTCATTGTCACTAAATGAGAACACCATGAAGGGGTTGATACAGTAAAATTCTGCCACTGAAATAAGACATGCTCAGGACTGAGAGTACCTTCAGATTTAAAGCCTGGTCTCTCCATTGGTACAACAGAAAAGTTATGGGGATGCGTTGAGTTGCTCTCTGCGTTTCCATGGAGCCAGTTTACAAACTACAAAACCCAGCACATGTGTACACATAATGAGTACTTGTGACGCTCTAAACTATCAGCTCCAACTATCTGCTCAGCTTCCAAGTATTTCATAACACAATTGTAGTTGCAACCTGGAACTGCATGCTGTAAGGCAACTGAGAGGAGACAAAGGGGAACAGAAAGATGCTGCAAAAACCTCATAGAAAGTTCATTCAGAGGGACTTTGCAACAAAAGAAAAAAATCACAAAAAAGTGGTAAGACCCTATTGACATGTCAGAGATACATTGGAGTTATGCATCTGATCAAAGACCAAACCTACAGTAGATGATCAGAGAGAAAAATAAAAGCATGGCTACGAAAGTGCAGACAGTGTTCAATACTGGGTGACTTCGAGACCTTGTGTGATGCTAAGGTGGCTGCATCCACTTGAACTGGCCCTTGATCCCCAAGAGAACTTTTCAATTGTCCTAAGTTGGACCACTGTGCAGAGGTCAATGTTCCAATGTTTTTGTTGTGGAGCTTGTTTGCCAGCCATGTTTTGGCAGACACTGTTCTGTCTGTGTACTCCTGCATTATTACCGCAAACACCCACTTCAAAAGAGCAAACTCACAATTGACAACTGACTGTGAAACTAGAATCTGCTGCTGCAATTCACTATGCAAACAAAACAAACCTTGTGTCACTCGTGCAGAGAAAATCTTGAACAACCTCTGTTATGACAAAAGATGCAACCTCAACAATGCACTCTGTTAGTGATGCATATAGTAGTCCTACCGACCAAGAATCTGTACAACAACACTAAACCCTAAAATCTGTACAACATGAATAAAACACAAAATTCCAGCTAAAATGCAACAATGAAAGTAAAAAATGGAAGCTGATCAGCAGCAGCCACTCCAAATTTCCTCATCAAAGTCTTTTCACCTCAAAAAAAATGACCAAAAACATTGATCGTATGGAGCAACAAGAAGAAGAGAAAATTCCAGAAACCCATCTATCGTAAACTGATGAATGAGCAGGTAATCACTCACTGTGAAATTGTGATTAGAATTAGGGGAGAGTGATTATTCATCGTTACATCTTGATGCCAAAATAGCCTTCATACACATTGTATTGTATGAAAGGGATTTCCTAGCACCAGGAATTTCCAACGCAAGCAAAGTTCAAGATTCATAATTCAGAGACGACAAAAAAAAAACAAAAATCCGGGAAATAAGAAAAAAGAGAGCTCTTGCCGTACGTACTATCTCTTCAGATTTCTGATCAAAACGAAACTGTCGGAACAAAAAAAGGTGTTCACGAAACCCTCTCACCAAAAGGAAGCCGTCCTAATCCCGATTCAGCTGCTTGAACAGAACTCTGGTAAAACAAAACCCCGGAAAAACAACAATCCGAAGGAAAGAAAGAAAAAACAACAGGAAAGAAAACAAGGTACCGGAAGGCAACAAGTGACGGAGCATGAGCAACAACGAAACGTCGAAAGCATGAGGAGCAGGAGCAACAGCAGCTGAATGAAGACAGGAGGCAAGATCATCATCATCATCATCCTTGTGGCTGTTGTGATCCTCATCGCCATTTCTCGCTCTCCATCTCTTTGCTTCTTGCTTGCGTGCGATTGCGAAAATGACGATCTGAGAATCGAAAGCATTCTCGCTCGATTTTGGCGAACCGGATTGTGCTCAGTTGCTTTGGTTTTGTGGGTGGAAGGGTGGACGCAAACAACGATGCCTCTAAAATCGGCGCGAATTTATTTTTAATTTATCCAAAATTGGAAACTCTGGATCTATCTTACTTTTCTCTTTTTGCGTAGCCTTTTGGTTTTTGGGTGCGAAGTTTTGCCAAATTGAGAAAAATAATTTTTTACAAGGAATATTCCTTCGCAGTATTGACGCTATTTGTCAAAAAAAAAAAATCGCCAAATTTCGAGAAAAACAAACAAAAAACATTTCGCCACATTTCAACTGTGCTTTTAGTTTGGTAACAATTTTTTAACTAGTTTTTTTAATTAATTTTTTAAACATTTTTTAAGAACCTATCATCATTTAATGCTAAAGCCCTCTTGGGATGCTAGCCAATGATGCAACATCAGAATGGTGCATTGGGATTAGGGTTCCGGGTTTTAGGGTTTAGAACCCTATAGGACCCTATACATGATGCATTGGGATTAGGGTTTAGTGTTTTAGGGTTTAGAACGCCATAGGACCTTATAAATGATGCATTGTACATTGCATAATGTTGTGAAATGCATGGTGCCAATACTAAAGTTTTAGTGTTGTTAATGTGTTGCCAAGCACACTCCTAGGTTTTTTCAAGCTAAAATCGCCTACTAGGAACAAGATCCAAACATTAATGAACATTCAAGGACCGACATCTAACATCACAACTTTCTTACCCTTCCTTCAAGGATCAAGTAGGAAAAGCAACCATTTTTTTTTCAAGTGAGGATGGTGATCACATTACCAATAAAATGTTATACATGATATAGGCATAAAGTCATATAGATCTATAACCCTATGGTTTCCCCATAAAACCTTGAAGTTCATCCATATCATAGATAAAAATTTGAAACATCCATATTACAAACTTGATTTAATTTTAAAATTTAAATTTCATTACATCACACGTCATGTGTTTATCTTCTTCAAAAGAACCC
>Ga0209208_10009320_pt1 | contig 12921 bp, 11 predicted proteins | sample S1TSphfallax_3_FD_187694 | JGI IMG/M metagenome (GOLD analysis project Ga0209208, IMG submission 187694) | Host-associated microbial communities from peat moss isolated from Minnesota, USA - S1T2_Fd - Sphagnum fallax MG (SPAdes) (version 2) | ecosystem: Host-associated > Plants > Peat moss >...
CCACATTGACCTCAAGACGTGTGTGGGCGCGACTGCCGCGCCGGACGGAAAATGAATTGCACGCGCACTACACCGCCGGACCGCGCCCTGACCAGAGCCTCGGCCGTGGGCGATAGGTCTCCCGCACCCTGGTGGCGCCCGGAACGGCACGGCGCGCGTCGGCCGCGGCTCATGATCCGGAGCGCCCTGACCCGGGCGGTCCGTGACTGGTTCGAAGGCCAAGACTTTATCGAGGTGGAGACCGCGGCCCTGCAGATTTCGCCGGGCAATGAGGCGCATCTCCACGCCTTCGGGACCGAGATGATCGGACCGGACGGGGCACGGGCGCCGTTTTACCTGCGCACCTCGCCAGAGTTCGCCTGCAAGAAGCTGTTGGCCGCCGGAGAGAAGCGGATCTTTGATCTCTCCCGGGTTTGGCGCAACCGTGAGCGCGGCGCCCTTCATGCGCCTGAATTCACAATGCTGGAATGGTACCGGGCTGGAGAGCCCTATGAGGCCCTTATGGAAGATTGCGCCGCGTTCATGGCACTGGCGGCGCGGGGGGGTGGTCGTCAGCGGTTCGTGTTCCGCGGCCTGGAGTGCGATTCCTTCGCGCCGCCTGATCGCCTTACCGTGTCGGACGCTTTTGCGCGGTTCGCCGGGATCGATCTCCTGGCCAGCATAGGGGAGCGCGGCGAGACTGATCGGGAGACCATTGCCCGCGCGGCGCGGGGCGCCGGCGAGCGGGTGGCTCAGGACGACACCTGGTCAGACATTTTCAGCCGACTCCTGGTCGCCCATGTGGAGCCTCATCTTGGCGTCGGCCGCCCGACAATTCTGTGTGAATACCCTGTTGCGGAGGCTGCCCTCGCCCGGGCCAAACCATCGGATCCCCGCGTGGCCGAGCGCTTTGAGCTCTATGCCTGTGGCGTGGAGCTGGCCAACGCCTTCGCTGAACTGACGGACCCCGCCGAGCAGGCCCGCCGTTTCGCCGCCGAGATGGATGAGAAGGCGCGCATCTATGGCGAGCGCTATCCCATCGATGGGGATTTCCTCGCCGCCCTGGCTCACATGCCCCCCGCCTGCGGCGCGGCCCTGGGCTTCGACCGGCTCGTTATGCTGGCCACGGGGGCCCAGCATATCGACCAAGTGCAGTGGACGCCAATGGCGGGACGGGACTAATCGGGGTCATGCTTCTGGAAAAGACCTTCCGAACCCCCGCCGATTTGGCCGAAGTTGGCCTGATCGCGCCCGAACGCCGGGCCGACCTGGACAAGGTCGCGGCCCGCTATGCCATCGCCATTACGCCCACGAGCGCGGGCCTGATCGACCCCGCCGATCCCGCCGATCCCATCGCCCGCCAGTTCCTGCCTGATCTGGCCGAGCTGGCTGAGGGCGCGGACGACCTGGCCGACCCCATCGGCGATGGGCCTCACAGTCCCGTTCCCGGGATCATCCACCGCTATCCCGACCGCGTTCTTCTCATGCTCACCCACACCTGCGCCACCTATTGCCGCTTCTGCTTCCGGCGCGAGATGGTAGGCCCCAGCGGCGGCGGGAATCTGTCGACCTCGGAGCTGCAGGGCGCCCTGGCCTATATCGGAGCTGACCCATGCGTCTGGGAGGTCATCCTGTCGGGTGGCGACCCTCTCATCCTCTCGCCCCGGCGGCTGGCTAAGGTGATGGCGGCCCTGGGCGCCATCGATCATGTGAAGGTCATCCGCCTGCACACCCGTGTCCCGGCGGTGGACCCGGATTTGATTACGCCAGCGATGGTGAAAGCCCTCAAACGCTCGGGCAAGGCGGTCTATGTGGCGCTCCACGCCAACCATCACCGCGAGCTAACGCCGGCCGTGCGCGCCGCCTGCGCCCGCCTGATCGACGCCGGCATTCCCATGGTCAGCCAGAGTGTGCTCCTGCGGGGGGTCAATGATGATCCCGAGGTTCTAAGCGATCTCATGCGCGCCTTCGTAGAGACCCGCATCAAGCCCTATTATCTGCATCAGGCCGATCTCGCCCCAGGCACGGCCCATCTCCGCACGAGTGTGGAAGAGGGACAGGCGCTGGTGGGGGCCCTACGCGGCTACATGTCCGGCCTCTGTCAGCCGACATATGTGCTCGATATCCCTGGCGGCCACGGAAAGGTCCCGGTCGGGCCGACCTACTTGATGATGGGCGCGGACGGGCAGTCAGTCGTCGTCGATCCTTGGGGCGAGCTTCATCGACTGACGGCGGAGCAGAAATCGCCCGCCACGGACGAGAAAATCTGCATCGCCTGATCGCGTCCTGATTGGCTAGGGTGGGGCTGAAACCAAGGCCGCCCAAATGTCCGAGACCGCGCCTCTGAGAGTCTTCTGGTTCCTGCCGACGGCGGGCGACGGCCCCTATCTGGGGACGCAGGAGGGTTGGCGCCCCGCCGAATTCGACTACATGCAGCAGATCGCCCAAGCGGCCGACCGTCTGGGTTATGAGGGCGTCCTGCTTCCTACCGGACCCTCCTGCTTTGATGGCTGGACACTGAGCTCGGCCCTCGCGCCCCTGACCCAGCGTCTGAAGTTCCTCGTGGCCTTGCGGCCCGGGATCATCGCGCCGGCCTATGCCGCGCGTCAGGCTGGCGCCCTGGATCGGGTGCTGGGCGGCCGGTTGCTGCTCAATATTGTCACCGGCGGCAATCGCTCGGAGCTGGCCCAGGACGGCGTTCATCTGGACCACGCCGCCCGCTATGCGCAAACAGACGAATTCCTGAAGGTCTGGCGGGCCGTGGTTTCGGGTCAACCGATTAGCTTCAAGGGCCAGCACTACCATGTCGAGAGCGAGGGCAAGCTCGTCTTTCCCTCGCTCCAAAAACCCTATCCGCCTCTCTATTTCGGCGGGTCTTCAGACGCCGGCGTGGAGGTCGCCGCCAATCACGTGGATTATTATCTCACCTGGGGCGAGCCCCTGGAAGCGGTGGCCGAAAAGTTCGACGCGGTCCGCGCCGCCGCCGCGGTTCGAGGCCGCACGGTGCGCTTCGGTCTGCGTATCCACCTGATTGTCCGCGAAACCGAAGCCGAAGCCTGGGACGCCGCCGACCGCCTGATAAGCCGCATCACCGACGAAGCCATCGAAGCGGCGCGCGACCGCCGCTCGCTCCGCTACGAGTCCGAGGGCCAGCGCCGCATGACGGCGCTGCACGGCTTCCGTCGCGACGCGCTTGAGGTGGCCCCAAATCTGTGGGCGGGCTTGGGCCTGATCCGCGAAGGCGCCGGCACCGCGCTCGTCGGCGATCCCGAAACCGTCGCGGCCCGCCTTCGCGCCTATCAGGCGGTGGGCGTCGACACCATCATCGCCTCCGGCTACCCGCATCTGGAAGAGGCCTACAAGGTGGCGGAACTCCTCTTCCCGGCGCTAGGCATTCAGCCCAAGCCCCGCGACACCGACATCATCGGCCGCGACTTCGCCGAAAGCCGGCTGGTGCGGGCGAGTTAAGGCCGCCGCATCTCACAATTTAACGTAGCCACGAGGTAAGGCTTCCCTCCCTATAATTGGTAGCTACTGATAATTATGAAAATTGAGTTTGATCCTCTGAAGGACCAATCCAATATCGCTAAGCATGGCGTGTTGTTGGCGCGGACGGTCTAACTCGCCGGGATCGTCGTGGTTGAAGATCAGCGGTTCGACGAACCGCGCTTCCGCCTCTACGGCGCAATTGATGGGATCGCCCACTGCGCGGCGGTGACGATGCGCGGGGATAGCGTCCGCGTGATTTCCTTACGCCGCGCGCATCGCAAGGAGACGCCGTCATGGCCTCTAACAAGCCCCTGCTCATCTCTGACGACGACAATCCGGAATGGAGCGCCGCGGACTTCGCCCGCGCCCAGCCGATCACTGGCTTCCCGGCTTTGGCCGCCGTGTTTCCCAACGGCGCCAAGCCGCGTGGCCGGCCGAAGGGTTCAACGAGGTCCGCGAAATCTCTCGTATCCTTGCGTATCGATAATGACGTTCTTGAGCGGTTCCGCGCCGGCGGACCAGGCTGGCAACGGCGGGTCAATGAGGTTCTGAGAAAAGCGGCTGGCGTTAAAGACCTAAGAGCATGCACTGTGTGCGTATTACTGACTATGTTACAACTTCCCCCTATTCTGTTTTGATGTTTCTATCCATCTAGAAGGCACGCCTGAGCCTTAAGGCGACGTCTTCGCCCCGGCGATGGCCTTTACCTCCGCCTCTGTCACCGGCTTGGCGTACTTGTTCCCAAAGTGCGTCCGCACATAGGTCGCCACATCCGCGATCTGGGTGGGCGCGAGGATGTCGTCGAACCAGGGCATGGCGCCGCGGCCCTTGGCCACCGTGATGATAATGTAGTCGGCATTGGCGAGATGGGGATTGCCGGCCAGGGCGGGGATAATCGCCGCGCCCTTTCCGCCCATGCCGTTCGCCATGTGGCAGGACTGACAGATCTGTTGATAGACCTCCTCACCCGTCACGGGGGGCTTATGCAGGGTCGTGACGGTTCCGGGCTCGTCCGCCGACGCGGTGAATGGCGCGAGGATAAGTAGCGCGGCGGCGATCAGGTGGGGTTTCATGCCGCTCAGGCCTCCAGGGCGCGTTGGTGAAGGCGGGTGATGGCGTCAATGGAGGAGAGCAGGGCGCCTTCCATCCAGCAGCCCACATAGGACGCGTGTTCGCCGGCCAGGACCACCCGGTCGTCCACGGCCACCAGGGTCTGATAGTGCTCCTTGCGGGTCTCTTCGTTCCACCTCGCGCAGCAGCCGAGGGTCCAGGGCACCCGGCTCCAAGCCACCGAGGCGCCGTTGGAGAATTCCTTGCGATAGTTTTCGGGGTGGAAGACGGAGCCTTGCGTGAGCGCCGTCTCGATCCGCTCCTCAGGGCTCATGCCGGTGAGCCGATAGGCGCCCATGCCGCTGGCGAAGGCGCCCAGGACCACCGCTGGCCCGTCCTGGAACAGGTGATTATTGGGATAGGAGATCAGGCCGATATCCTGATCTGTGAAGCTGTGACCGCCATAAAGGTAGTTATCCTCCTCCCAGAATCGGCGCTTGAATTCGAGACCGATCTTCACGGAATTCGAATAGGGCACCGCGCCGATGGCGGTTTGAAGCGCCGGGGAGAGGTTGTTTTCGATCTGGTTCAGCACGCCCAGCGGAATGGTGCAGACGCAGAAGTCAGCCTTGGAAACGCTCGCCATTCCGCTCTGGGTGTCGGTCCAAGCGACCGCAACGCCGGCCTTGTCCTGCCGGATCTGGGTGACCTTGGCGTTGTGGGTGATCAGGGGCTGAACCTGTCGCGCGAAGGCCTTGCCGATCATGCCCATGCCGCCCACGGGCTGGAACATGGTGGTCTGCATCTCATGGTTCATGAAGAAGGCCATGTTGTTCCAGACCCGGGAATCCAGCACGCCGCCGAAATCCAGAACCGTTGACGGGATCGGCGCGCCATTCACCCCGCCTCCTGGAGGCCGCTCATATCCGCGGTGGCTGGAGGATTGCAGGCCCGAGACGTAGCGCATGTCCTTATCGAGGACGCCCCAATTGCGCAGGGCCTCCAGAAGCTTCTCCTTGTCTTCCGCCGTGAGGTCGGCGTCCAAGGCCTTCTGATTGACCGCCTTGCCGAGGAGCTCGGCGACATTGCCTTCGAAGTCGGCCGCCACTTCGCGAAAGTGCTTGGGTTGGCCGCCGAACGCCTTGGTGGAGTGGACATAGGCGTTGTGGTTGAACTGGATGAAAGGCTCGAGCTGCACGCCGAAGGCCTTGCAATAGTGGAGCAGGGTTCGGTGATGGTGCGGAATGCGCCAGGGGCCAGGATTGAGATAATTGCCGGCCGCGAAGCCCACCTTCTGGGTCGCCCCGCCAAGCTCTGTGTATATATCGCCGCCATAGAGCGACCAGTTCCGCCCGCCCGCGCGGGGTTGATATTCTAGAATCTTGACCTGATAGCCGGCCTTGGAAAGCTCATAGGCCGCCAGCATGCCGGCCAAGCCCGACCCCAGAACCAGCACCGAGGCGCCGGGCTTTGCGCCATCCAGCTTGGGCGGTCCGTGGAACTGCGTCTCGGCGGCGTGGCCCATAGTCGTCATGGCCTGGTAGAGCGCCGCGGCGCCGCCCACGAGGCCGATGGCCGTCAGAAGCTGACGCCGCGTGGTTCCCGAATTGACCGCCTGCATCCGCCCCGCCTTGCTCTGTGATAAGACCATGGGGCGAGCGCGGCGCCTTGGGCGCAACCCCAGACGTTTCCTTGTCGCCGAGCCGCCTTCCCACGCGCCTTTTTACGGCGCCGCTGGTAGCGCATTGAGCGCCGGTTGATCAGCGCCTGCGTCGCCTTTCGCGCACAATGGTCTCGTCAAGCGCTTGGAGAAAACGCGACCGGTCCGCCTGGCCAAAGGGCTTGGGGCCGCCCGCGATCGCGCCCGTGGCGCGGATCTGCTCCATGATTGCCCGCTGGGCCAAGGCGGAGCCGATGGAGTCCCGCGTGAAGACCCGGCCGTTGGGCGCCAAAGGATAGGCGTCCTTGGCCAGGGCGCGCTCGGCCAGGGGAATATCCTGGGTGACGACCACATCCCCAGGGGAGGCCCGATCGGCGATCCAGTCATCCGCCACGTCTGGACCCGCTTCCACGACCACCTGCTCGATCAGGGGGTGTTTCGGGACCATCATAAAGCTGTTGGAGACCACATAGACCTTCAGGCCATAGCGCTGGGCCACGCGATAGGCCTCATCCTTCACCGGACAGGCGTCGGCGTCGAGATAGATGATCACCGGAGGAGATGACGGTCTCGGTGCGGCCGCCTAGCTTTCGGGCTTGAAGGAGCTGGTCGCCAGCCACTGGGGCGCGGCGGGCGTGTCGGCCACTTTGAGCGCAATCCCGGCGACATAGTCATCCAGCTTGATCGCCTCGTTCTTGAGAACGCCAGGCTGATTCACGTCATCGGAGGGCGCGTGATAGCGCATCGCCCGCCAGTCATGCTCAATCTGGAATTCCTTCGTTCCCTTGGCGAAGCCGAATTTGAAAGCCAGGGAGGGGATCCCTGCCTTCACGAAACTGAACTGGTCGGTGCGGATGAAGCTGTTGCGATCTGGCAGGGGGTCGGGAGCCACGGCCAGACCTTGAGCGGAGGCAACCTGCCGTGCCACTTCACCCAGCGTGCTCTCGCCCTCGCCCTGCGCAATAACGCTCTTCAGCGGCCAGAGCGGCAAGGGCATGTCGAAGTTGAGATCGGCGACGATCGAGCCCTTGGGCACAATGGGGTTGGCCGCGAAATAGCGGGAGCCCAGCAGTCCCTTTTCCTCGCCCGTGACGATGACAAACAGGATCGAGCGCTTGGGTCTCGGCCCAAGCCTCAGGCGATGGGCGGTATCCAGTACGCTGGCCACCCCGGAGGCGTCGTCCATGGCCCCATTATAGATCGCATCGCCATTGATCGGCGCGCCAACGCCGAGATGATCGAGATGGGCGGACACAACAACGTACTCGTCCCTGAAACGGGGGTCCGAACCCTCTAGCTTGGCTATAAGGTTGGGGGAAGTGACCTTGCCATGAGCGGCGACCACGCTCGCTTTCAGGCGCAGAGGTAGGTCAAAGCCTACGATGGGCGCCGAAGCGTCCGACTCGGCTGCCAGCTCAGCGAAGCTAGAGGGGGCGCCTTCGAACATGGCCTGGGCCTTCTCCGGGTCCACGCTGGCGAGATACATGCCGTCGGGCGTCTCGCGCAGGGTCTTGTCCGCCAGATACATCCCGGTCTGGCCCGCCAACAGCTTCTGCCGCGCCCAGGGAATTTCAACCTGTTTGGGGGCGGTCAGACTGATCAAGCCCACAGCTCCTGACCGGCCGAGGAACTTGATCCGCTCCGACCGCGCCGCGGCTTTCAGGGGACCTGGAAGATTGGCCGGACCGCCCGATATCACCACGACGATCTTCCCCTTGACGTCGATCCCACTGAAATCGTCGTAGCCCACCTTGGGAAGGTGCAGCCCATAGCCCGCGAAAACGAGCGGCGCGTTGATCTGGGCCGGCCTAGGACCGCCGCTGGAGGATACCAGGATATCCTCACCGGGCTTCAGCGCCCGCGCCTTGCCGTCCGTGGGGACGAGATCGGCGGAAGAGGCCCCCTGGTTGATCGTCTGGGTTTCAAACTCCACCGGTTGTTCAAAACCGTGAATGTGACCGGCGGGGGTCAGCCCCTCGGCATGGAACCGTTCAATGACAAACTCCGCCGCCCGCATGTAACCGGCCGAGCCTGTCTGACGCCCCTGCATGGAGTCGTCGGCCATGACCTTGATATCGTCCCACCATCGGTGGGCTCGGGGGGTGAGAGATTCGGCGGAGGCCGCCGTCGCGGCCACCGCCGCCAAGACGAGAGTCAAAAAGCGCTTCATGCGCAAAACCTAGCGTCGCCGTGCGGATTTGGGAACGCCTAGCGTGGTAGTGGAACGCGACCCGCCACAAGCGCTTTATTGTCTTCACCGCTGGCGGTTTCCCGCGCCGGCGGCGCACGCGCGCGCCGTCCCGCGCAAGCGATGGTCCATCCGCCGTGGGTGAGTGGTTCGCCGATGTCATCAGTTCATCTCGGCGGCGTCCAGCGGTCTGATCCTTGAGGCGCGCGAGTTTGGCGGCGCCGCTGACCCTTCTGCCCCTCGCCGGGTGCGTCGGGGTGCTTGGCCCCCAAGGCCCCGTCGGTGCGGCGGAAAAGCTGATCCTTATCGATTCCGTGGCGATTATGTTGGCTATTGTCGCGCCGACGATCATTGCCATCCTGGCCTTTGCTTGGTGGTTTCGGGCGGGGAATCGCCGGGCGACCTACCGGCCGGACTGGGCCTTTTCGGGACAGCTGGAGCTTCTGGTCTGGGCGGTCCCGGTGCTTGTCGTCACCTTCCTCGGCGGCATCGCCTGGTTCGGCTCCCACGCCCTGGATCCCTACAAAGCGCTCCCATCGCCGGTGAAACCCCTCGAGGTGGAGGTGGTGTCCCTCGATTGGAAATGGCTGTTTCTTTACCCAGACGCCGGGATCGCCACGGTCAACGAACTGGTTATCCCGGTCGGCGTGCCGGTGCATTTCCGGCTCACCTCATCTGGGGTGATGAACAGCTTTTTCGTGCCGCAGCTGGGAAGCCAGATCTACACCATGGCGGGCATGACCACCGAGCTCAGCCTCAAGGCTGATCGGGCGGGTGTCTATCGGGGGCTCTCCGCACAATTCAGCGGCGATGGGTTCGCCGACATGCATTTCCAGGTCCGCGCCGTGGACGCCGGCGCTTACGCCCAGTGGGTCGCCCGGGCAAAACAAGCGGGGCCCACGCTGAACCAGGCGACCTATGGGGTCCTCGTCCGACCGACCCTCAATGTCCGGCCGGTGACCTATCGGGCTGTTCAGCCGGGCCTTTTCGAGACCATCGCCAGCGGCCCGATCTCCGCCACGCCCCGGAAGGGGGTCTAATGTTCGGCAAGCTCACCTGGTCGGCGATCCCACTCGATCAGCCCATCCCCATGGCCGCGTCCGTGGCCATGATCCTCGCGATTAGCGGCCTTCTGACTTGGGTCACCGTGAAAGGCCATTGGCTCTATCTCTGGCGGGAATGGATCACCTCGGTGGATCATAAGCGCATCGGGGTCATGTACTGCTTGCTGGCCTTGGTCATGCTCCTACGCGGGTTCTCGGACGCCATCCTGATGCGGAGCCAACAGGCCCTGGCGTATCATTCGCCAGGCTATCTGCCGCCCGCGCACTACGACCAGATCTTCTCCGCCCACGGGACGATCATGATCTTCTTCGTGGCCATGCCGTTCATGATCGGCCTGATGAACTTCGTCCTGCCCCTGCAGCTCGGCGTTCGCGATGTCGCCTTTCCCACCTTCAATTCGGTGAGTTTCTGGCTGACCGCCTCGGGGGTGCTGCTGGTCAACCTGTCCCTGGTCATCGGCGAGTTCGCCAAAACCGGGTGGCTGCTCTACCCCCCGCTGTCCGAGTTGGCCTACTCGCCGGGCGTCGGGGTCGACTACGACCTCTGGGCGCTGCAGATATCCGGCGTCGGCACGCTACTGACGGGGATAAACTTCGTCACCACGATCCTGAAGATGCGCGCGCCGGGCATGAGCTATCTGCGCATGCCGATGTTCTGCTGGACGGCTTTGGCGTCGAGTTTGCTGATCGTCGCCGCCTTTCCCATCCTCACCGCGACGCTGGCGATGCTTCTTTTGGATCGCTATCTCGGCTTCCACTTCTTCACGGTCGGTCACGGCGGCAACCCGATGATGTTCGTGAACCTCATCTGGGCGTGGGGGCACCCGGAGGTCTATATCCTCATACTACCGGCCTTCGGCGTCTTCTCCGAAGTGATCTCGACCTTCTCGGGCAAGCCTCTCTTTGGCTACCGTTCGATGGTCATCGCCACCCTGGCGATTTGTATCCTCTCCTTCATGGTCTGGCTGCACCACTTCTTCACCATGGGCGCCGGCGCCGACGTCAACGGCTTCTTCGGCGTCATGACCATGATCATCGCCGTGCCCACCGGCGTGAAGATCTTCAACTGGCTGTTCACCATGTGGGGCGGACGCCTGCGCTTCGACACGCCGATGCTCTGGGCTATCGGCTTCATGATCACCTTTCTCATCGGCGGCATGACCGGCGTGCTCCTGGCCGTGCCGCCGGCCGACTTCGTTCTGCACAATTCCCTGTTTCTGGTCGCGCACTTCCACAACGTCGTCATCGGCGGCGTGCTGTTCGGGGCCTTCGCGGGCTATGCCTATTGGTTCCCCAAGGCCTTCGGCTTTCGGCTACATGAGGGGCTGGGCAAGGCCGCCTTCTGGTTCTGGCTGATCGGGTTCTACGTCGCGTTCATGCCGCTCTATGTCCTGGGTCTGGAGGGCATGACCCGGCGCATGCAGCATTATGACGTCCCGGCGTGGCGTCCCTGGCTGCTCGTCGCCGCCGGCGGCGCGGTGCTGATCCTGATCGGTATCGGCTTTCAGATCGTCCAGCTCGTGGTCTCGATCCGCCGACGCGACAGCCTTCGCGATCTCACGGGCGACCCGTGGGACGGGCGGAGTTTGGAGTGGAGCACGGCCTCCCCGCCCCCGACCTACAACTTCGCCATTCTACCGCGCGTGGAAGGGCTGGACGCCTTTTGGCGTGTCAAACATCCACTCCCCGAGCAAGGCGCCCCCGTCGCCACCGCGGGCTATGCGGCGATCGAGATTCCCCGCAACAGCCCGACGGGCTTTGTCACCGCCTTTTTCGCGGTGGCCCTGGGCTTCGCGCTCATCTGGCACATCTGGTGGCTGGCCATCACAGGGCTTGTGGGCGCCTTCGCGACCTTTGTCGTCTTCGCGTGGCGCGACCGGACTGAGGATGAGGTCTCGGCCACCGCGTTGGCGCGCCTGGATGCGCCGCGCCGCGCGGCCATCGAAGCGCTTGCGAAGGAGCGTCAAAAAGGATCCTGGCTGACACGTCTTGGCGAATGGCTCAGGCCGTCCAAGCGGTTGAATGATGGCCATCCAGGTCCAGCCTCCAAGCGTATCACCGTCGCCTATGGATTCTGGATATTCCTGCTTTCGGACTTCATCCTCTTCTCCGGCTTCTACGCCGCTTATGCGGTGCTGTCGCGATCGACCGCCGGCGGCCCAGGGGCGGCCAGACTTTTTGATCTGAAGACGGTCGCCATCGAAACGGCGCTCCTCTTGATGTCCAGCTTCGCCTGCGGCATGGCGACCCTCGCCAGCGACGCCCGAAACCTGCTCTGGACCCAGGCGAGCTATGTGGTGACAGGGCTTCTGGGTCTCAGCTTCCTCGGCCTGGAGTTCAGCGAATTCGCGCGGATGCTGGCCATGGGCGCGGGCCCCGACCGCAGCGCTTTCCTGTCGGCTTTCTTTGCTCTCGTGGGCCTGCACGGCCTCCATGTCAGCATCGGCCTCTTGTGGTTGGGAACGGTCATGGCGCAGGTTTGGGCCAAGGGATTTCGCCCGGACATACAGCGGCGAGGTCTCTGCTTCGCCCTCTTCTGGCACGCCCTCGACATCATCTGGGTCGGCATCTTCACCAACGTCTATCTGCTGGGGACCATCCCATGAGTGATCGCGATCAGGCCATGGACGCCGCGCCCGGCGATCAGGGGGCTGGACCCGGGGCGTTCGCCAAGGGGCTGCGCAATTATCTGATCGGGATGGCGCTGGCGGCTGGCTTGACCGCCGCCGCTTTCTGGGTCGCCAGCGGCACAAACCTCGTCTATGCGCCCGGCGTGCCCATGGCCCTGGCGGCCCTGGCGGTCGCCCAGATGGGCGTTCACCTCGTCTTTTTTCTGCACATCACTACGGGGCCAGACAATACCAATAACGTCCTGGCTCTGGCATTCGGCGTGCTGGTGGTGGGGATCGTGATCAGCGGCTCGCTCTGGATCATGTACCACCTGAACGCCAATATGGGGTCCATGGCGGGCATGATGAGCCTGCAGACGCAGCGCTGAGACAGGGAAAAATTCGCGAAAAACCTTGGTTGCCAGCGCCCGGGCGCTTTAACTCCCGCGCATGACCGATACGCCACATATCCTCGTCACGGGCTCCTCCCGAGGCATCGGCAAGGCCATTGCGGAGGCCCTCGGGGCGCGCGGCGCTCACGTCATCGGGCACGCCCGCCATGCCGGCCCGGACACCCTCGGCGCGGACCTGTCAGATCCGGCCGCCGCCGACCACCTGTGGGACGGGGCGGAAAAGTGTCTGGGGGGCCGCATCGATGTGCTTATCAACAATGCCGGGGTGTTTGAGGCTGTCTCGCCGGACGAGGACCTCGCCGCCTGGCAGAGGGCATGGGGCCACACGCTTCAGGTCAATCTCCAGGCGAGCGCCGACCTGTGCCGCCGCGCGGTGCTGCATTGGCAGACTTCGGGGCGCCCAGGCCGGATCGTCAATATCGCCAGCCGCGCCGCCTACCGCGGGGACTCGCCCCTGCACTGGCATTAT
>Ga0209208_10009321_pt1 | contig 12920 bp, 6 predicted proteins | sample S1TSphfallax_3_FD_187694 | JGI IMG/M metagenome (GOLD analysis project Ga0209208, IMG submission 187694) | Host-associated microbial communities from peat moss isolated from Minnesota, USA - S1T2_Fd - Sphagnum fallax MG (SPAdes) (version 2) | ecosystem: Host-associated > Plants > Peat moss >...
CACGTCTCCTCTTAAATATGATATGTCATGCATATATCCAAAGTTGTGGATAGGATATAATTTTTCAAAATTACATATCCCCGATATGCACACCATGTGCGTGTATTGATTTTTTTAAAATAAATTAACATAAATATATCCTCTCAGTCAGCAAATCGTCTCAGAACTCTCAGAAAACCTCAAACAACCCAAAAAAAAAAGAATTTTAAATTTCCATTACCCTCACCAAAATTTCCCCAAACCAAACTAGGTCTGGCTTATCAGGGTTTTAGCGGTTTTTAAATGTCATGGAGTTAAACCCTTCAAAGATAACATACCATGTATTACGTAGCCTGAAAGTAAAAGGAATGTTTTTGCAGCTTGCATCACAAGCATTTTCCATCACTCTAACGCATGATAATGGGGCCCCAATACCCATTAATTATATCTGGCTTAAGGTGCATTCACACCTAATGTTAACGTCAGTGTTAAGTGACAATCTAGGTGGCATCTTAGGTGGCACCCAATGTTAAATGGGTGATTGTTTAATATTAAATGAATGTTAACTTAACAGAAGATCTTCATGATAATAAATAGGTTTAGGTCTTAAATGACTAGCTTGGTGTTAGGGAACTCAATACTAGAGTCCTTAACACCAAGTGTGAATACACCTTTAGTTCCACCCAATCATCAAATATCATTAGCTTAGTAACACGACCCAAGGCTTTTTGCTTGACATGTATGTTATTGGCCCACACACCCTTGCAACATCCATTGTGTGTATGAGAGAGGTCATGGAATACAATGGTTTTGTTGTGACAATTTTTTTGCCTCAAGAGGAAACATGATCAATAACATCATGTGAAACACATTGAACATATATATACCCTTATCGGGGTATATTCCCCAACAAGTTTAAGAATGGATGATATACACCAGGGTTTAAACATTCACAGACACTTTAGACCAAGGGTTGGAACCAATTGGACCCATGTTGAAATAAGTTGTCCAATAAGCATCTGGCCATATCCAATGACCATGGTCCAATAATTCATTAATTTTGAAATTTTTATTTCAACGAATAGTGTTCTTGAAGAGTTCATAATACTCCACCGTTATTAATTTTTACTTGAAAAAAAAAATTCTGAAAATCTCAACTTTTCTGAAAATAATATAATTAGTGTCAAAGAAGCTGCAAAGGTTTAGTACTAGGTATTCAAAGTTGATGCCAAGAGAGTGGCTCCAAAGGGCTTAGAGGGTAAGAAGTAGGTACCTGTTTTGGCTAGTTATTGAGTTTTCACCCAGTTATCAAGCCAATTATTGATTTATTTGAGGATCGATTGAATTGATAACCGCTTGATATTGAGTTCTCAAGAATCTAATAACCTACATGGATGACCCAAATATCATCCAGGTAGGTTATCAGTCTTTTAACACTAACCCCTCCCCCCCCCAAACCAGATTTTAATGTTAATTCTTTAAACCTTATAACCAACTAACAATTAGCAAGATACAAAGTGCTTGTCAACCAATTATTTAATAACCTACTTTGATCCATAATCAATTTTTACTACACAAAAATTTTGATAACGTACTTGGCAATCAAAAATGTTGATATTGATATTGGTAACCTATGTGTTCCCAAAAACATTTCTAAAAAAAAACCTACTTGATAAATTACTATTTTTTAATTATTGGCCAACACTAGTAAGCACCAATTTTGTGTGAGTAAGCATAAATGCATAATATCAAAACTTACTCATAGTGTAGATTATTTCTACACTCATGCAAAAGAAATGTAAAAAAAAGCTTTTACATTTACATGGTCCCATGTAGATGGTTTAAGGTGTGTAAGTGTATATGTATCATATACCCTTATATCTATTTACAATCCATCCCAAGCTCAATGTTTTTTTTTTTGCAATGCACCACTTTGATTGGCCTTTCACAAAAATGCTTTAATATTTTTAATGCAATCCAAATAGAAGCTTTTACTATCAACACAATACTATGGTAAGGGCTCCCTTTAGCCCACCTATGTACAATACAAGCCCACACTTTTGGGCAAAGGATGTGGAACAAGTCATGATGCTACTAGGGAATATTTTGGATGCATCTCGCCTCACCTCATAGGTTGAGTATAATTTTCATGCATATCTTTGTTTGGTTCATCACCATTTTTGGCCTCGAAGCTTTTGCAAGAGCTTGAATACCTATTGTGATAGTTTTTTTTTACTTTTTGCAATGGGTCGCTTTGATTGGCCCATCACCCAAAAAAATCTGAAACCTTGGGCACACACCCCCTCCTCCTCCTCCGTACCACCCATTCCTCCCTTACATTGTAAGTTACACATTTTGACACAATGTAAATGGACTTCCACAACCTTATATTTAAACATTTCATGTTATACATTTACATGGATGCACATGGGCCTTACACACTTACACAAATTGTAAATAAAATTTCATTGTGACATTAACATTTACACAAAATGTATGTCCTCCTAAATTATATACATACACAACACTCGTAGTTACAATATGTTTGGTAGAAATTCACCAAATATATGTCCACTTTGAACTGAGAAATAAGTGCTAGGTAGTTTGGCATGGCTAGACTAAAAAATGCATGTTGCTAAAAAGCAATGCAAACATGTAAGGAATAGTGTAGGGCAATAACAAAAAAGAGAATATGGCAAAGTAAGGGAGTCTAGTAATTGGTAGCCCATATTTTGACCTAAAGGCCAACTACTTCAATTGTGACAATTCAATGTAGCCTAACTTAGAGAAAGGGGATATAGTTCAAAATGGAGGGAAAGGTAATTGAGTGATGAACATGAAAGTGGTGAAACATGGTTCAATGGCTTATAATGTTCATGGAAGGAGATGGCATTCCAAGTTTTTGGATAAAACAACCAGTAGAAATACAAAATGAAGGTTCTTTGTGGCATTTGTAATTGTGGTTAATTTGTGAAATAATCTTTAAAATATGTTCCAATGTTCAGCAGCTATGAAAAATAGCACCAAATTCCCACTACATATTAGACTGGATATATGGGTTTATAATAGTCAAAGGTGAAATTTTCAAAAAAACCTGGCCATGCCTCATACCCAGGAAATGTAAAACTAAGGTACCTACCCTAATCTTTAGACTTGAGAACTTCAAAAAAATTGTTCATAACCAAATTCAAACCTTGAATAAAAATCACTTCAAGAAGAAAATTGGTTCATATCCTCTTATAATTCTCAATGTCTTCTGGGTAGGATTTAATGTTTTCTTCACCTAGTCAATACTTGAGCCTTTAGAATATTTGAAAGTGAAGAAAAAAGTTATAATTGTGTCATATTGCTATGTTTCTTTGGTTTGCATGCAATACAAGCAATGATAGCATTGAATCCAACAATGGAATTGGAAAAGAGGTGTGTTGTTGTGTGGCACATTAGTGCAAGACACCAACCAAACAAGCTTGTTGGCATCTTAAAACAAGTGACAATGGAAGGCAATTCAAAGAAGGTAAACTTTCTATTGATTCAAGATTCTTCAATGTGGAGTTTGAGTGTTTATTTTGTAACACAAGTTTCCTTTTTTTCCGTTGCATAGTCAAAAGTGACTTGACCGCTTTCATTGTTCATTTTGAAGAGAGACAATGTGTTTTGTACTACATTTCAAGGCTCAACCTTTGAGTTCAAAGTTGAGAGAGAAGGAAAATCACATGTGTTTTTTCACTTGCTTAGGAACACATTGTAACCTCAAATTGTGTTTTTGAGCACTATCACCTATCAACTATTGTCTCTCCCCTAGTTGCCTTGCAAACATAAAAAATTTAAACTCATGTTTTAGTTTGGTTGAACTCATATGATTTTGAATGCCTTTTGGGTCTCAACCAATTATGGTGTACCAAGCATGACTAAAAGGACATACTCCTTGAAAGATTCTTAAATTTTGTTACCCATCAATTTTAACGAATCAAAAGGTGTCAAATATTTCAAAATAAACACTTCACAAAAAAGAGCAAATTCATGGATGAAAAGAAAAGAATTACTTAGACGCTTGATTTTTCTCTTTTTCAACTCAAAGGGTGAAAGAGGAAAGGGATAGATGATAGTGACAACCTAAAGGTGACAATCAAAATTGAAGCAATTAGCCTCCAAAACATACATGAGCAATTTTAACATGGCATTTGGTGTGAAGACATTATTTGTTGTGGGAAGACCACAAATTTTGGTCAAATCTCTTTAGGATGTTTATGTGTCAAAAACTAAAATATTGCATATCCTCACTTGCATGTCTACAATTGAACCCACAACTCAAATCTTTCACTATTAGATTTAGGGTTTTGATGATTTTAGGCCAATAAAGATTAACATTGTGCAATTTACACATCGACATTAAGCTCACCCTATATGTCTAAAACTGGAATATAAACATGCTTATATATATATATATTGGATTATATAAAAACATTGTTACCCCATAGTCATGATTGAGAACCCTTAAAAACAACACTCACACCAAAAGGAAACCACAAAACCATCCACTTTCCAAGGACCAAAAAATAGGAAGAAAATTGCTTCAAGCTCATGTTTGACTACATCATAAATCATATGCAATCATTTTGCATGCACAAATACAACAATCTCATAATCTTTTAGTGCATGCAAAATTAGAAACACGTATCAATAACGGTCATCGACTTAATTTTCTTGTTAAAATTTTATAGATCCATCAAATTCATTTTGCAACAATCAAGACCATAGAAGGACATTACAAACAAGGAGAAGTTTGATAGTTCCACAAGTCAACAAAGAAAAGAAAAAGGAAAGAAGAAAGGAATTCAATAGTTAAGTGTACAAGTGTATTATTATAAGATGGAAGATGAAAAGTTACAAATTTTTGAACTACTTGTAATCCAAGCTAACATAGACTTCTTGTGTAGGCATTAAAAAGGTCTCCAAAATAAAAGGTAACTTTCTAGCAAAAGTTCCAAATCATTAAAAATTTGGGCCAAATAGAAGTGAAAATTAAGTATTATAAATAGATTCTTCACCTAGATGCTGCAAGATGGGACCAAAGGATGAACCATTACTAGATTGACAAATACAACCAAAGATGTAAATCAAATGGATGAATTGAATGTGATGTCAAAGCACATGGCCAAATGGACTAGATTGAATTTTAAAACAATATCATCATTTAACCACCACAACTCTAGGAAAAGTCAAAATAATACATGTGGGAACAAAATTATTAGAAGCCCAATATATATGCAAGAGTATTTATGGCAAAAGTGATGGGAACATGGAGGGGATTGAAAAGAAAAGTTAGTTGCACTCTGATGTACTTTGTTCCTTCCCATGTCATATAGGAGTGCATATCAAGCCTTATTGTTTATTATCTATCAACCTTTCATAGATTGAGCACATAGCTAGTTGTCCACCGAACAAAGAATGAAAGAATTGTATACAATTGAGCTTGCCAATCCTTGAAGGAAAGACAAGGAACAAAATCAAGTGTAAGTGGCCAGAAGTTCACCATGGGGAGTTCCCAATTGCATGTAAGGTTTGCATTTTGGCAACGTAAACGCAATATGATTTATGGATTGACAACCATATACCTCTTTCAATTAATCCACATGAAGTAAATTTGTAGAAGTAGTTCGCGAGGAGCTGGCATTACAACATAATATTCCAAATGTTAAATACATGTGAGGGCAATAAGCCTGTGATAGGTTTAACATCTCTAACTTTGAAAGGGGGTAATGACGAAGCATCTTGGTTGCTTCCTTCTAGACTGCAGGACTCGGCAAAGTTACAAAAAGTGAGAAATGAAATGAGGATACAAATGCATACAGGAAATTGCAATTTAAGGCACACACAAGGGTAAAGACTATACTCACCTCTCATCATAAATGTTGCCCAACGAATTGATACGCTCCAGTTATGTTGGCGCTTCTGGGTTGAACTGGGACATGAGAGCTTGAAGAATAAGCACAGCAGATGAATGAACTCTGGAAATGCCAGGGTGGGTGACCCTTACTAACCCAAGTAGTTAGTCCACAACAAGAGATGAACATCAATCTGCGGGATTGTTCTAATTTTTTCTGTAGAACTCAATTGGAGGTTGCCCCTCATGAGAGCTCAGGCCTAGTGGTCAAACAACAGCAAATGGCAGGTGACTGCATTGTGGGAATTGCAAGTTACCGCGTTTAGGGTTTCGGGTTTACTTAATGTCTGCAGGGATACCTGTCTGTTGCTAGCTGCAATGTTGCATTGAGGCTTTGAGTAGATTTTCCCCAGTTTCTGGTGCTACAGGAAGTGACTGAGTATTGGAAGCCAGAAAAAAAGACCAACATTTTTAGTTATTGCTCTGACAAATATATAAATACAACAGTTTGAATATTATAGAACACTCATCAGGGTTCTTGCACAAATTTAAATTGCAGATACTCATAGCTGACCCAATGCATGTTTGCTACAAAAACATCAACTCAAATAGAGCCAAATTAGAGCTTGAGCTGTTTCCAATTTGGGTTTGTGTAGAAAGAGCAGAGCGATCAAAGTCTTGAAAGTGGTACAGCCCTCAATTTAGGCTTGAGGTATGGCATAAGTGGCCCTCAAGTATTTGACAATGTCAGCACTCTCAAACATCTTGACACCTGTATTTGGATCCTCCAAATATGGAACCTGCAGGCAGTCAGGCTCTAAAAGTAAGGATATTGATTACATATATCTCAGGTTGCATACTCACACGGTTATGACCACACTCATTGTCATGTTAGCTTCAGCGTGTCATTGTGGAATTTTCTCTGCAATCTCACAGATATCTTCATCAAGTGCTCTGCATCTGATGTATAAACTTGAGAATGCAGTCACTTGTCCTAAAAACACCCAATTTATAATATGAACAAATTTATAATATCACCTAAATGTGGTATTTGAAAAGTTTGGGCTGGACCTAATTGTATCAATGTCTACACCAAACCCTAGAAACCAATTGTGCATTGTCCTGATTCTCTATATAGATAGTTATCTTTAGAATCTTAGGTGGTGAGGTCCATTTTTCCAGCCCAGACCAAGTTCTTCCTCCATACAGCATCTTTCACAGATTAATGTATTTCTAGAGGCAGACAAGAAAATATACAAGTCCTGTAATATGGTTAGAATGCTGATTCACTGAAACTTCATCAAAAAGATAGGATAGAGCAATTCACTACATCATCAAGTCAAGAACTGATTACCTGGAATATGCCAGTTTTCTGCTTCAAGATATCCCTTTTTGCACTTCCTCGTGCACAACTGCAACCAATCAAAAGCAAGAAGAAAGTAGCCTTCAGGATGTTGAAGCAGAACTGACTTGTACAGAGTACCAACATACAGAAAACTAAAAGACTCCTCTCCTCGCTCCATATGAAGTTGGGGAGTGAAAAGGTTCCAATACTCTTTTCATTCGACCAGCAGGCTAATAGCACCATTTGAAGAGAATTGCCAACCAAACAAATAAACTATGAACTACTGAAGAAATGAAGAAATCACTTAATTTCTTGTGCCATAAGAAGCTATTTCTTGCAAGTTTTGGCCTGTGATGAGATTTCTTATCATACCAGGTGCATAAGATATGCAACAGGAAGTAGCTCACCTATGGTACACATGTGGGAGCTCCAGCTCTGATAAGGCTTCCCGTGCAAGCTTACAAAAGGGTGATGACTGCCATCCCATTCCATCACATCCACATACACATTAACCATCAACACAGCACCTTCTACTGACAAGACAACACAACAATTTACTTCAGCATAATGCATGGTTCATGAAAGCCTGTATTCAAGCTGATGCATTAGTATGTGCCATGAAGAGCAGAAGAGAAAGTGACCTCATATGCCCACAACTCAATAGGCTTTTCAGGAAGTTTGGAAGGTACATATGTAGAGCCCTGCCACAGAAAGAATCATGGATACATAGAACATTTAGAATTCATTACTCTGACTGAGTATTCCCTTTGTCAGGATTGCCAGATCACTTCATGACTCAGACCAGGGCAAACTCCAACACAAATCCTTTGGGGCCAAAAGTACATAAGGGCAAACTGCATAGGTCTATGTGGCCATAACGTGCTGAACAAATGTTGAAAAACTTGCTCATTGGGGCTTTTCTGTGCATTGATATTTCATTCCATTGATCCAAGAACACAAGTTTTACTTTCATACTACAAGGAATTTTTTCCAATACTGTAAAGTAATGTATTTTGAGTCAAAGAATATTCTTGCCTTTCCTCCACGACCAACAAGAGCCAACCCTGCTGTGATTGTCTGCAATCCAAAGATCCACAGTACCACAAATCCATTCTCAACTTCAGATAAAGTCACCTACATGTCTCTGAAATTGGACCATCCCAGCCTAATATCACTGGTAAAGTATTGGCAGCATCACAGTTGACTACTGAATGAACAATAAAAACTGCACCCCTGAGTGTGATGAATGAACCGTTGGGCAAACTGACTAATGATGAGCACAACCAGTGCATACTCAAGGCACTGTAAAGCTTGGGTCATGGTTCCTTCATGATATCACTTTTGTGAAAAGACTTGTCCTAAGACACATGGTCAACACCCCTGTTTTGTAAAATGACAGTAATTGAACATGAACCCAGAAAGCTGGTCATCATCTGACAACATACCGTCAGCATACCAAGATTCAGCAAAAGGGGGACTTTTCCATCACCTGCAGTGCCACAATAATTTGAACTGTGAGGGGAATCATATGTTCATGCACAAGGACATAGTGACATGAGCCATCAAGAGCATATATGTGCATCAACTTGAAATCAGTACACACAGATAATATCACCTGGCCAGGGAAAATGCCAGGAAACCAAATGAAGAATACAGCCCAGGTTACTGAAGAGGCAGATACAAACAACACAGAAAATAGTATCCACTGGAAAGCTGGAATTAACTGTCAGAGACCACATATGGTGTCTCCATGCACTAAGCTTGTCATCATACACCTCCACCCAGTTTACTTAAGCCATGTGGAACATGAGGAGAAAGGAGACCAGTGAGACTGATGCCAATGGAAGGAAACCCTTTCAGGAGATGTAGACTAACCATACTTGTCAACTAAGTACTTGATTATGTCGTCCGATTCATACATGGCTGTGCCTGTGTTGGGATCCACCTAGCCACCCAAAACTCTACTAATAAGACAATAAGTAAGACAACATCATACCACTATGGCTTAATAAGGTGAGTAAGTTATCCATGTGTAATTAACTATGTTCATTGATCCGATGCTCATATAAAGAGATTTTAAAGGTACTACACTCAGTTACCTAGCTAAGGATTGCACACAATTATGTTAACACAGTGTAAAATCTGATTGCATTTTCCATTGTGAATGAGAGTACTCCCACAGTATGAGTACTCCTAAAGCTCCATGGATGACATATCAACAAGTCAATCACCACTAGGTTGAAGAGCACACATCAAGTTTTAAACTTTTAACCACCCTAAGTTCTGTCCTATGTGCAAAACCCTAAGTACAAATACTTCTGTCACCTGCATCACTCATTGAATAACATCCTAAAGAGAGTGTTCTGTGTGAATATATCACAATTTATGATGAGAAATGGCAGTTGACTCCTGCTATTGGACTCAAACCATTGACCACCAGACAGACCGCCTGTGGCACTCTTCAAGTCATTATGGTCTATCTACCAATGATCATAACAACCCAGTTGCAAATTTCTGAGATTCATGGTTAAGTACAAGCAGACAGGAGATAAGGCACATACCATGTAAGGGAACTGTTTTTTCCCACCCATCTCTATAGCTTTTGGCCGGAAGGTTGGACCATTCTTTGGACATGGATAAAAGAGTGCATCAATGTCCAAAATGGACACTATCTCTCGCACCTGTGACACCCCAAAATCCTTGAGGTAAAGTGCATAGTTTTCACACAACAAGATTAGGAACTCCAACACTGGAAAGAAGAGACATGTCAAGTGACAACAGAAGAGTAAACAGCTTAATTGGAGACAGTCACAGGATTCACAGATTAGAATTTCATATGAACAAACAACCTCTGGCACTGCCTATGAGGTAAGAAACAATGGAGGCCAAAAGAAAGTAAACAAAACAAAAGATTGCAGAAATGCTAAAATTAAGCAAGTGAAAAAAGACAATTACTGACCTTGCGGCAAAAGGGGCAGCTGAAACATGTACATCAGCATCCAGTATCCATGTGAACATGACCCTCCCCAAACATACACACATGACCATTCCTCATGCTCATTCTGAATAATTCAAACATATAATCTGTCCTGCACACTTGTTGAATTGAAAAGCTTCCATAGCACAAGTTACATAGGAAACTATGTGCCAACATGCAAAAAGTTACTTGAAAGCAGTGACCTGCCACCAAAAAAGCATAAGAACCAATAAAGTTTTGAGTTCAAACCCTTCAAACTCATAAATCTCAATGGGTTGCTCTGGTTGGGGCCCTGGATTTGCTTTCTCCACAAACTTCCGGCCTGTCACAACACAAGTATTCACATGTTGAGTCTAGAGGAGGATTGTATTGGTAAACAACTGAGTGTAAATCCTCCACAGGTAATAACAGTTGGTCCTGTTAAAGTAAATAGGACCTCGTGTTATATGACATGCAGACAATAGAATAGTCAATTCTTAGTGAGAGAGTATATGGCTCTTTTGTAAGTTTAATCTGAACAGTTGAAACCGGCATTTGACAGAAGAATGCACACAGTGCTGCAAATGGAACGAACAGGTAAGAATCCAGATACAAACCTGGTATTGTATGTGACTCTTGCAAACAGATTACAGCTAATAAAACACAGATAGAGGCTCTCCAACCATGCAATATTACTATTTCAAAGGGGTAAGATCAACAAAAGACAGTGCAGGGCACAATTTGAGATGTGAAAGAGAGTTTTACCAGCAAAGGGGATGGCATAGGTGTCATCAGAAATTTCTGCAGCTGGGTACACTTCTATTTTATATCTGCAAAGATAAGATCCAGTACAATGAAATGTTCTGAATAAACTGTACCAGTATCAACTATTGGGAAACTTGAATAGAAAGGGCTCCTGTATTTTAGCTCGTAGAAATAGTAGAGTGAATAGAACTCAAACAGATGAGAACCAGTACCTACAAAAAAAAGTACCATTTGCAGGAAGAAAGTCCTTCCCCTACCAACTACTCTCCCCACCTCTTCAAATGGTGGAGAGCATTGAGAAAACAAAAGAGAAGATAATAAAACTCCTTACTGGTGCATCCCAGATTGGAAACACCACAAAGTATCTGAGAAAAGAGGTAATTCTACAGATTCAAGGTTTGCATTTACAAGCTGGTATTAGAAATACCACAGGGAAATAGTTTCACACATATAATGAACCACTCAAAGAATCAGCTGACAGACAACCTATAAAAGCAGACAATGATGTTACAGTAAACACACTTATTTACACTGTTTGTGAGAACAGATTTGCAACTGATAAAATGCCATCATGCCTTTAACTTGTGAGCAGCAGATCTTAGGTGTGTACTTTAGTTAGGGATTTGAATCGCAGGCATTGAACACAACTAGAGGGGATGGTACACATAGATACAAAAATCTATTAGACCAAATACACCAGCAGATTCAGGAAGCATGAGGAGTTGTTGCACATACATACCCTTTGACAAGTGCACCTGAGCCAAATCTGAAAGGCAGACTTAAAGAGCTGCCAAGAATAGCACCAATCTGATCAGGCCGAACTGAAAATTGACTTCCCTTGAACCCTGAGGAGGAGGAGGAGCCTTCACTGCTGATGCTAGGAGGAGAAGGAGGCTCCTGAACCTCTGTCGAAGATGATGAATCTTTCAGATCAGCCCTCACTATACTTGTTGACCGTTCACTGCTTCCAATTGTGTTCATTGATTTGTACCTTTCAGCTGTCTTAGATGGAATGCCTGATAGAATTGATGGTCGCAAGGCTGCCGCCATCTGCATCCACATTGCAGCTCTTGTCATCCCTTTTTCCCTTTAGAATTTTCTTGAACCCTAAACCCTTATTGCAAATCCTCAACAGCACTCATGGCAACTAAACAAATGGTATCACACTCATCCAGTACCTACCTGCTCAGAAAAAAGTACACTAAAAGTCCTTTAGTCCCTCGCACAACTCTGTAATGCACAAAAAGGTTTTCAGTTATCTCTGAACCTCTGCAAGTCTCCTTGAGAAACTTGCCTTCTACAAGGAATTGATTTTGTCTCTCCACTCTGTGGAACCAATTCTATTATGTCTAAAGCTTTACTGCAAAACTCCTTCCAGTTCTTGACTTCTCCACACCTCTCTAAAACATCATCACAATGCTCCATTCCTGTCAAAAATTATATGACAAAATACTTCAAGATACAGTTACTTTCCTTCAGTTTACCACATTTTGGCTTCCATTTCTCTGATTCAGTACAAATGTACAACAGAATGTCCTTCAGAATTTACCACATTTTGCTTCCATTTCACTAATCCTTTACACTTGTCCAACAGAATTTGCCATTTTTTTTCTTGATACAATCCAGATTCAACATTCCACATCTTCACCTGTTCTGCATCCTCAATATTATTGTAAAGTGCGATGATTGAAATTGGAGTTTCCAAAGTGGCTTTTTCTTCCACAATTCTGCCCACAGCATGGCCATAATATACGGCAATTCTTTAACAACATACAAGGAATGGAGGCCGTTATTTCTTATCATTTTGCAACAAAACCCCCATCAGTTTCTTGCTTTCAGGAAGCTCAGCTTCTCCATATTTCATTTAGTTTCCTCCAATACTGGAAAAATTTATCTCCAAAAACAAAGCATAAAATCCTAGAGCTCAAACTTATGTCTAAAAAAGCTTACTGCAAAACTCCTTTCGGGTTCTTGACTTCTCCACCACTCCC
>Ga0209208_10009322_pt1 | contig 12919 bp, 8 predicted proteins | sample S1TSphfallax_3_FD_187694 | JGI IMG/M metagenome (GOLD analysis project Ga0209208, IMG submission 187694) | Host-associated microbial communities from peat moss isolated from Minnesota, USA - S1T2_Fd - Sphagnum fallax MG (SPAdes) (version 2) | ecosystem: Host-associated > Plants > Peat moss >...
TTGATGTTTGTTAATTGGATGAATTGTGACTAGGGTGATGGTCTAACTTCATCACCAAAAGGAGCGAGTAAGCCACATGATCAATCAAAAAAGCCATGTGGGGACAATCATAATGGTTATCCTTTTAAAAAAATCAACCTAGCTAATCCAACGACATATGACAAACTGATTACAAAGGAGGTGAATCATGTGGTGGACATTGCAACTAGTCCTAATTTTGAAGATGATTTGGTTGTGAAGCAAAACAAGTATGAAAGATGCACATGGTCACAAGCATGATCAAAGCCAATATCAAACCTTGAAGCACACAAGATGATCAACGACACAACCTAATTTGACCCCATGGTTGAATTGATAGGAGAAGGGTCAAATATTAAACTTATGTTTGTTTGGGGTGTTGAGTAATGTGAACAAATTCACATTTGCCATCCACTAAATCCAAACCGGGTATTAATGTCAAAGAACTTGACTAAGGTGTTTGAACATGTAAACCCTAGCTTGAATATGTAGTTGTCTCATAAAAATATTTTGTTGATAGATTATTGCTCATACAAATGCATGGGCAATGTGTTTTTTTCTTATATTTTACCTAATCCATTTAATAGTGATCGTATAGATGATAAGAATTATTTATTGGGTAGATTGTGGCCTTACTTGGTTGGGTTATTTGAAGCTCCCAACACATGTTCATATGTTGGTTCACACCACCATGGGTAGAAGCAAGTTACCAAAAATTCCCCACATTGGAAATTTGTAAGGACATATGCATGGTTGCCTACCCTCTGGGTGATTAACAATAAACTTCATGCTCTTACATTTATTTTATAAGTGGTAATTATTTTGCTAGATTTTTTACTATATTTTTAAATATATATTTGCAATTTAATTTCCCTATTGTTTCTGTATGCATGAGATGACTTACAACTCAAAGGGACTAGTAGAGCCATCCAAAAGGTAGAACATGCAATTTTGGCAAAAGAGGCAATAGTTTTAGGTACACACATTTTAATGGACAATAAATTTTTTACAAGGTCAAAAACAATCGAAGTTGTTGCATTAATTGTTGAAGAAGCAAACCTAAAGGTGGGCCATCTTCCATTTACTTTCCATGTGTATGTAATTTTGTTCATGTGTGTGGGAAGTTATTAATGAATTTGCATCTTGCATTTAGTATGTTAGTTTCAAATTGGAATGTTGCTAAATTTAGTTAATCAAAATGTGGATATGTGCATGAATTGTGGTCTAGATACTATATATTAATAGTATGTGATTGACAAAATATCGATCTTGTGGATAAGATATCAAATGTTGGCATTCTAGACTAATGTTATTAGCAATAATGTACATATGTTTTTGTAATACGAGTCAAATGAGGCCATCATCCTTATGAGCCAAGCATGAGGGAAACCATATGCATATGACAATTTTGTGAAGTTTGGAGGTAGGGGTGTTCTTCATCATAACAAGGAAATGCCAACAAGTGCTTTATCTATTATTGTGAATGTATGTTTGTTAGCTACAACCTTGTTGCCATTCCCATATCTTGATCGCAACATTCTTTTAAAGACTATAGGGGATGCAATAGGGTACATTATATTGTGACCTTAGAAGCTAACATCTTCAAAGATGTAGAATTATGGTGTATGTGCCTAGCTGTGTATGTATATCTAGCTATTCGGTTATAACATGTGGTGCAGACATGCATTATATACAATGCCACATCTTTAGACCTTGACTTTCAATGAAGTTCTTGTATTCCATTACATATTTGTGTTGTGTTGTTTGCATAGTTGTATGTGTGATATGTTGAATGTTGTGACCAATGAAATTATTTTGTCTGTTGGATTAAGATTTAACATTTAGGGGTGTTTGCAAATTGCTTGTGTTTTAGATATGTGTGTAAGTGTTGCAGCTTATGTGAATATTACACATCACATATTGCACCTACACCCACACATAAAACATTAAGTGTAATATTGCAAACCAATATGTATAAAATGTTACATATGTTTAATCTAAGATGATGCATAGACAACAAGTGTATCTAGTTAATAAATAAGCAAAATAGATAATGATTGGCATATTAGGCGTGCCATGTAAATAATAATGAATCATATAAAAAATGACACATGTCACATCGTATAACTAACAACATTAGATAGTGTAGTCACATTAGACATGACACATGTTGCAATATGCAACTAATAACAATGAACAATTTAATCATAACAAACATGACACATGGCACTCCAATAAATGAGCACATTATACAATCTAGTCACAATAGATATGACATATGTCATTCCATGTCAACTCACAATATATTAATTTTTAGTCAAATCGGACAAGCCACTTGGCCTCCAAGTCACATAACATTATGTTAGTTTTTAGTCATATCAAACATGCCATTTGTTAAGCCACATTAGCTAGCACACTATTAGTTTTTAGTCATATGTTGAATTATACTAGTCATTTAGTCATTGTCCAAGATGATTAACATGCTAGTTGTTGTTTGATTTGCTTGTTGTAAATGACTAGTATGTTTTGACTATATTGTCATTTGGTTTAGTTGTCTGAAATGACTAAAATTTAGTCACAAAAGATAACATAAAAGGCATGATCTATAGTTAGTGAATGCACCTGCATAATCATGTTGATCCTTTCACCAAAATACACTTTTTATAAAATGTTACCATTTACTTGTTGAAATGTCAAAATAAATATATGTTTTGCTAATTTTAATTAGTATTTTTATTTTTCCACTTCAAGCCTTGACTTATGGATAGGATGATGATTATAAGGCATAGAAATTCACTTTTAGTGTTGTATATTGATGATTTTTGTCAAGTGCATGTCATTTCAATGTTTTTGGTAAAAAACGTTATGCATTTTAAATATGTTAATTGACAATCAATTCTAAATTAACAACTTTTTTATGAAGACATCTATGTAGATTTATTTTTTTAAATGAAAATTTTATTTTTAGTAATGAAATTTTGAAGCTCGAAAATATGAATTGGTCACATAATTGAAACTAGTCATAAAGCTACAAAATTTTGATTTTGATTTTGATTGCATATGATTTATAATGATTAAATATGTGGTATAGTTATATTAACAATCTCATATATGAAACATTCCCTTAAAAACCTTAATCAAAGTTTAGGATTGGACTTTTAAAATGGTCAGAATTAAAGCATATTATCATAAGCTCAAGTTTTTTTTTAAAAAAAATCTTGTTAATTTAAATTTATGCTTAAATATGCATATTTTTGAAATCTCCACGTGGGTTTTTATTCATGTATACTTTTTTAGTTTTTAAAAATGATTTCCAAATTACATCCACCACAAAAGATGTTGTTAGTGTATTTTTATGTAGGTTTTTACTAATGTTGTCAAGTTAAAGTTTCTAGGTTGGTTTGGGTTTGATTCTTGAGTTGGGTATGGATACCTAAGTTGTTAGATTTCAATTTTTGAAAAAAAAAAAAAACTAGACATGAAATTTACTTGATCTAAACCCAAGAACTAATGTTTGGTTAATATTGGGCTCAACCTCAAACCCATTTTGTACATGTTTTATATCTTAAATATTTTAATTTATATTTCTCCTAGCTAAACAATTATACATGTGGTGAATTTGTGAAGGAATTTTTTTTAATTAAATAAAAATAATTATATATATATATATATATATATCTTTTAGAATAATAAGTTTGGGGGTGGGGATGGGGAAAGTGGGTTTTGGAACATGTTTCAAATGTGTGTGTGTGTGTGTGTGTGTGTGTGTGTTTTTTGGGTTCTTTTTTTAAGCATGCAATTCAAATACAAGTGGCCATTTTTAATAAGTTATACAATTTTCAATTTTGGCTATGTGTACTAGGTAGTTAGAACCAAATCCAATTTGGAATCAAACCTATTCAAAATGTTTTTTTGGAGAACTAGAAGTTTTGAAAATATTGTAAAATGAAGAATGAAATTTAGAACCATTATGAAACCTGACCCAACTTGAATTCAAAAAAATTCCTATAATTAAAGCCAAATGTTCTTTCATTTTGTTTATGAAAAAAGTTGGAATTGAGATTAAAAGTTCTATTGAAAAGTATGAATTGGACAACATTGGGGTTGAACTAGGTTTGGAAAGGTTCATAAGTGGGTGAATGTTCTTTCATTTTGTTTATGAAAAAAGTTGGAATTGAGATTAAAAGTTATATTGAAAAGTATGAATTGGACAACATTGGGGTTGAACTAGGTTTGGGAAGGTTCATAAGTGGGTGAACATTTACACAATGGTTCATTTATCCAATAGTGAAATCTTAAGAAAAATAACAACTATGTCCATTTTAACACTGTATATGGGACGTGTATGGAATGTTGTATTTTTAAAAAATGAACCATGGTGTGGTGCATACAACCACATGATGTCTTTGCCTTTGTCACCATCCACTAGTATTATGCACAATAATGATCCATTGCATTGCACATCAATGATTGGATCCTACTCATGTAAGTTATTTTGATGATGTTCAAAGGTCTACACGTGTCAATGATTTTGGTGTTAATTAACAATCTTTTCCTCAACTCTCTCCTATTAGAAGCATTGTTGCAACTAATTATTTGATTATGATGTCTCCTATTACGGGCACCATTGCAAGTAATTGTTTGATCATGATGTTTTTTTTGTTCAATCTTGGCACCAAATAGGATTAGAATCTTTTGATATAAAAAAGTTTTGGAAACTAACCTTCATTTCCTACTCTTTTTTCTCTCCTTTTGGTGACTTGCCATTAAAAAACAAATCTTCATTCTAGGCTTAGGATTTGCACTATCTTCAACATGCCTATTGGTTTGTGCCATGCACTTGAGGTTTTGAAATTATTTCCAATCCCATCAATGCCTTTTCCTTTCCTTTCCTTCATTTAATGGTTCAATTAAATGTAGTCAAGCCTTTCCTTTTGTTTTGCCATGAATTTTTTAGATCTAAGAATTCTTTAAATAATATCCCATTTAAAAATAGTAATAACATTGTCAAGTCTAAGCTAATGTTCTTTCCCTTATTTTCTCTATAAATAAAAAGACATGAAAAGTAAAGTTGGCTCACTTGATTCATTGTTTGCTCCCTAGTTGACTCCATGTGAGAGTTAGGTGTTTTCTTGATTTAATATCACTTGAAAAGTTTGCATTAACTTACCTACCCATTTGAATAATGATGTGTGTGGGTGTAAATATGAAGGCCATTTATATGGTTTTTTTCCCTTTTTTGGGGTTATTGTCACCACTTTTTATATATAACATGGGTCCATTTGACCTCAAAGATTTCACAATAAATTAAATAGTAGCATTTGGGAAGAACAAGGTTGTAACTCATGGTGGCATTGTTGTGTTCGTTGAACCACATAATTGGAAATGTGTTATTTATTGTGGTAATGAAGCTAGGTTGATGACATGTATATTGCATTCATTGTATGTTCATAGTGAAAGGGAATGGTGACCATTAAACTATAGGTGGGTTGCATTTACATCCTCATTACAATAGGGTTTTGTAAAGTTGGTTTTAGATTTAAAGGTCACCATGGAAGGGCCATAAGTTTATAAAGAAGGTGTTAATTTCAAACATAAACAACATTTGTGGGTATATGATTTAAGGTGTGTGGTTCACACCACCCACACCTCCACCATCATTAAAAGAAATTGGGTCAATTTTGAATAACTTGGTTATATTGAACATAATTCTTGTTACACCCCTATTGTGGTGCACAAAAGAAATGTATTAAGAATAATTAAAAGGTCACATTGATACTCAAAGACAATTGTCACATTTGAATTTCAACAATTTCATTTATGAGTTTGATAGTTAACTAATATGCAACAATGGTTGAAGTAGAGTCCAAGAATAAATGAAAATGAACACCAATATATTGTGTATGCAAGCCACAGGAAATAGGGGTGACTATAAAATGTAAGAATGAATAAGGAGAGGTAGGAGTGAACAATAACAAAACATGATTGGGAAGAGGCAAGGAAGAACATTTGTAGAACACAAGCAAGCAAGAGGGAATTAGAAAATGCAAATGTGAACAAAAGGAAGCAAGAATGAACACCTACAAAACACAAATGTGAATGAAGGAAGGAAGATCAACAAATACCTACAAAGCACAAGCAAGAGGAAACAAAAATCAACACCACCATAACATGAGTAAAAAATAAAATAGACCATTGTTGACGCACCCCAAGGTTTGTCAATTGGTATTAGGGGTCAAAAACATTGTGTTGGACATGTGATGTATGTGACACCCATGTGGAATTGTTTGACTTGATTAATGTGATTGATGTGCTTAAAATTAGTCATCTAGATGTGGTTAATTATGACTATAATGCTACTTTTGATGATTTGGTAATACTAAAATTATATATATATATACATAAACTGAACTTAAAAAAAAAGAAAGTAAATTATGAATATCATGTACTCATTTCATTAATTATTTAATTATTTATAAAAATAACAACATTTGCTATATAATGACATGACATGTGCGAAACCGAAATATCAACATGATTTATTTTTTATTTGAAAAGAAATGTACATGTGAGACTTGAATCATTTTAAAAAATTTTGAAATTTTGAAATTAAAATTTTAAACTTTTCAACCAAAATAGAAATGAATAGAAATGGATTAAATAATTAAATATCTACATGTGTAAAATAATTTCATTATGACACTACCTAAATACGTAATAAGGTTGTAATGTGTAATATATATTATTAATGTGTTCATATATTTTGCAATAAAAATTTATATCATCACATGAAGTGTTAGTGAAATGGTAAAATTGTTGGGTTGTGTATGAGGAAGTGAAGGTTCAAACTTCACTTTGGACATGTTGTGCCCATGGTGTCATGACGATGATGTGTCATAAGTTCACCAACCCCCCCCAAAAACTCTTTGTATCAAGAATGGAGTGAACAATTTAATGTATATTAGTATATTAAAATGTATATTTTGATTGAAAGTTCAATCATAAAAATTAATGTAAAAACACACATTTTTAGTAATGTTCAAAACCAATTTCTTTTTATGTAATATAAAATGAATCCATATTCTTTTAACCTATTTAAATGATGTACTCAACCTATTGTAATCTATGTAGGTTGCCTAAGGGTTAACCTTAAGGTTACTTCAACCAATTAGAGTACCTATGGGCCTACCTAGGGTTGCCCAAGCTATTTAAAACTGATTTAGACTAATTAGGGTACCTAAAGTCTACTTAGATTACCTAAGGTAATTAAAAGCATGTTTAGGAACCACCCAGGGGTCACTTAGGATACTTGAAGATGTTTAAATTAACCTAGGTGTTAAGGGCTTACCTAAGGGATGTTTAGACTAATCAAGGTACCTATGGGCTTACCTACAAGTTGTTTAAGCTATTTAGGAGCTACCTATACTAATTAAAATATTTAGGGGTTTACCTAAGGGTTACCTAAGGTACTTCAGGGTTATCTAAAGCCTATGGATTACTTTGGGACTACCTATGGATTACCTATAGGTTGTTGAAGCTATCCAAGCCATGTAAAAACTATTTAAGGGCCATGAAGGGGTTGCCTAGGCTAACTAGGGACTCCTCAAAGGTTCCCTGAGTTACTTAAAGTATAAAGGGGTTGTTTAGGCTACCTAAGGGCTTCTCTAGGTTAGGTGAGGGCTACCTAGGCTATTTTGGCCACCTAAGGGCTACTTAAGTGTGGTTGCTTTGGGTTAGGAAACCCAATCTAACATGTCATATTACATGCACTAACTATCCATGAACACATGTACATTTGTAATTATGATACATAGTTATTATTCAAGTTGAATAAGATTTCACATGTTGTCTAGTCATTTACGAGCCACATTAATAGTCACAAAAAAAATTGAATTTTTATCTATTGTTGAACACCACTAGTTGTGGATGATATGGACACACTTTTCATTTTCATCCAAATTAATTATAATTGCAAGTCATCGTTGCACTTAAAACTTAAAACTATGTTGTAATCAAATATGTGACTACAAGTTGTTTTTAATTTGGTGCCACGAAGGATAGTTGAAATGATAGCTATAAAATTGTTCATTTAAACACAAGTCACAAATGCATGAGTTAATATGAACAAGAATCCTTGTAATGAACACACACTCACATGATTCACCATGGCTTGGAATTGAAATAATCACCATTTCCCTCCTTATATTATATTTTCTAAATGGTAGGAGGGTGAACCCATCCTTGGGTGGTACTAATTGGAACCACTTCAAAAAATGGTTAAGGAACCAAAAACAACCAAACCATTTTTCTGGGCCATTTCTAAAAAATGTTTTTCACAACTATAAATTATTATTATTTCATATTTATCCATTACATGTTCTAATATATGGCTTGAATTTTATTTGGGAATAATTTTATTTGGAAATTTGGAAATTTTTATATTCTTAATTAAAATGGCCCTTTAAAATTTTGATTGCTTCAACTTTGGAAATTCATAACTAAATTACATTTAATCAATTAATTTCCAAATAAAAACATAAAAATAGAATGATTTCCAAATTACCTTAAGAAAAACTTTCACAAGAAAATTATCAAATCATGTTTCAAATTTGTGTTTTTGACTATAAAGTTTAAAGAAAAAACTAGTTGTTAAATTGTGGAATTTAGCAACTTAGTTATCATTAAAAAAAAAAGGTTGTCAAATAAAGAAATGAAAATAAAACATGTTTTCTATCTACCTACCGTCATCTTGTAACTACCATTTTGTAACAACTATTGTCATGCAACAATCGTCATCATGCACATATTGTCATTAGCAAACTTGAAAGAAGACCCCTAACCGCTTGCAAACCTCCAATAGTTATTGTTTATTGTCTATAACACCTTGCAAACCCTTGATAACTATTGCCTATCGTCTATAGCAACATTACTTTCCATGTATACTTCAAATTTCATGTTTTGCTATTGGTTGTTGCCTGCCAATGGTAACTCTCATCTTGTGGCAGAATGCATTTTGTATTCCAACAACAAATATAAAAAATATTTTCATTGTAAAAGAAAAGGAAAACCAAATTAAAAAACTAACAGTCTACATCAATTAAGAAGGAACTATTTTCCCTACCTTTTTAAAAGTCAATACAAACAAGAGGAAATAATGCACTTGACAACCTTTAATCATTATCCATTACATAACACCAAGTACAATATTATTCCATGTTCTTTTTCTCTCCTCATACACACACACACTTTTCCCCAAAATAACTCTCCTAACCACATCCAATCTAGAATAATATAAAATAATAACCCACAATCCTCCTCCTCAAAGGATAAATAAAGAACCCAAGCCTTATATTCACCACACAAGGGTTGAGTCCTTATCTTCCTATATTTCATTATCCTTTTAAATCTCCTTATATTAATCCCTTCCACAAATCCTAGTTAAGGGAAATCCATCCATCCCTTATCCATTTAGATTAATTAACCTAGATGACTTTACCCCCTAGTAAATAGGATATGGTAAATAGGATATTCACCATTAGTAACTAAATATTTATTAAGTTGCCCTTTTAAGTAAACTAGATTAGGATATTATTTGTATCAACTAATATTACTTCTATTAAAATTCCTCCCATAATTAACTTTTGATTATTTTGCCCCACGAGGTAGTTCATTGTATTGATGGTATTGTCATTAAAAAACACCTTCATTCTAGAATTTTCCTATATGGTTTTACCATCTAACGGTAATTACCATCCAATGACAATATTATCATTTCTTAACACCCATAATGTTAAAATGATTTTTTAATTTTTAACACCAATGTTACATTCTTGAACTTTTTTAAAATGCAATGATTAAGAACATCAAAATACACAATATTCTTGATATTATTGAGATTTCAAAATCTTTGGAACTAAATGTATTTATAATTCATTATTAGGAAAATGTTTAATTAAATGTTTCTTATGATTTTTCAAAGTTTGATGGGTCCATGAAAATCAAGGTGTGATGTTCCTAGTGGTACCACCTAAAGATAGGCTTGCCCATGACTACATTGAAATGGTAAAAATTCATGTGATTTTTAATGGTTTTTTGCCATTCCAATGTAATCCATGAGTTTTTCTTATTGGGTTCATAATGTTGCATATGGACTCCAATTTCAAAGTTTTCAAAACAAAAGTTGTATCTATTGAAAAAATCTTTTCAATGGCATATTAAACATTCCAATCAAAGGTGATTTGGTTGTTTTGTTAGGAGTTGAATTGGTAGTTTAATTCATAACCATTATTCTACCCACATTTGTGGGATTATGTTTAAGTTCCAAAATACATATTGGCTTGATCCTCTTGTCATGTTTTAAATTGGTTGTGAATGAAAAGTTAAGGTTACAGCAACCGCCAAAACATAAATAAAAAGAAACATGAGGGAACACCACAAAAATGTGAATGAAAAATTAAAGTGAACAACACCAAAGTGGTTCACCTTTGGCATGCACAATTAATGATTATAATACAAACCAAATAAAATAAAATAAAATAAATTGCAAAATAAATGAATGTGAGAATAAAAAATAAAAAATAATGTGAAAATTAAAATAAATAAATAATGAAAATGAAAATGAAATTAATAAGTAAAAAAAAGGGGTTGCATTTCCATTTTAATAAGTATATTAGTCATTTTCAACAAAGTTGCTTTTGACCAATTACCTTAAATTGTAGTCGTAATAATAAAACTTAACCTTAATTATGTAGTTAACTTAAACCCTAACCTTGAAAACTAGAATCAAAAGTCAAGTTTCAACCTAACTATAATTGAAATTCGATAATTTGGTTTTTAAAGAGGGGTGATTTTCAAGCATGGGGTTGATTATTTGATTAAAAAAACCATTAATTCTTACATGTGTTTTTTCTTTGAACAATTTGACCATGTTACAATTTGGGAAAAAAATGGCATGAACTAATGTTGGGTAGTTATTGGTTTTTGCGAAAATTGTTAATTTTCAATCTTTAAAAAAATAAAATTGAAAACCTCAAATTTTGAGGAATATTTTTAGAAATCAAAACTTGTTGGTTATAAAATCAGGTCAATTTTTTTGACAAATGGTTCCAAGTCTAATTAGTTTAACCTTATCTTGGAACATTCCTATTGGTTGAAAGCCATAAATTGGACCAAGGCCTTTAGATGAGGATCCAAGACCAATTGAAACTAAATTGAGGTGGCATCTACATGGCACCATTTTGGAAAGAAATTCAATTAGTTCGAACCAAAAAATGGGCTCAAAGGGGAGCTCATGGTTTGGACAACCAAGATGTATGCTAGGTCCACGGTTGTTTTTTCCATTGTTTCTCATTGTTTTTCAAGTTTTTTTTTTCACTTGTTCTTGAAGTTGAAAACATTACATGGATGGAAGAAGACATTGTTGAGTGTACACCCACCATTCCATTTTTGAACACATCTAGTGTTGGCATGGCTGGTTTTGTAGATCCAGACAAGGTTGTTGCTCAAAGGCATGCATTTCTAATTCTTGGAAATGTTCAAAATGATGGTGTTTAAGAATCAAGGATAAAAAGTTTTGGTCATGCAAGTTTGAAACACTCATTTTCACAAGCAGAAGGAGATTTGGATTATAAGAAATCTTTAAATTGTCTCTCCTTCCCAAAAAGAAAGCAATGAAAAAAAAGGCGGTTATAATTATAATGAAAGAGGAAGATGAAGTAGGTGAAAAGGTTGAGAAGGCTGGAAAACATTGGGCAGATGGTGAAGTTCTACATTTGATTCCACTACATGGAAAAATGGAGCTTGAATTTATCAAAAATGCGAAAAAACAAGGTAAATTCCAATTTATTCAAACTTTACAATTTTTTTTAAAGATACGATTTTTGCTCTGTTTTCATAATTGAAACTTGGATGTAATGATCATTTTTTTGAAAACAAAAAGGGCAAAAAAATCAAATTTAGATTGGGCCTTTTCAAGGCTTTTTTACCCTCGTTTCTCCCCATTAAAGGTCACCAGTTTAGCCATAATGAAGTTTGAACCCACATATCCTTGGGGGGAAAGAGAGGAGTTAACCACAAAGCCAACTTTATTTCAAATGTTTTGATGCGGTTTGCATTTGTTTTGTTCATGTAATCAAATTTGTTTTTTTTTTGTTTCAAGGATTGTTTTTAGACCATAAATCAAGGTTTTCGATCCCAATTTCTTACTCTTTCAAGGGTGGATACATGGGTGAAATTGCACACATGAATGTTGGTTACACTCGGTTTTTCAAGGATTCCAATTGCTTGCAACTGGAAGTTTAATGCAATTTATAAGTAAAACAAAGATGACAAAATTACAAATGGGATTTCAGGTAATGATTGTCATGAATGTCCTTTCTATGATATATTGGAGTTGGTGGCATTGAAATGGAAATGTGATGAAGCATGTGAGTGCTTTTACAAATTAAATTGATGAAATTATGGGCAATCCAAATTTTCAAATTAATATTGATAGTGGTTATAAGGATGATGTTTGGAAAGAGCCTTTAGATAGACCAATCATTCCAGATGAGGTTACAAAACAAAACAAGAGGCAAAAGATCAATGTATTTGAACAATTTTCAACCATGGTTGAAAATAACACATCAATGTTACAACAATTTGTAGAAACCAATGTTTTATTCAAAAATATGGATGTCCAAATTGGACATTTCATAGATAAGCTATATGTTACATAACATATGAGCTTTGAGTCATTCACCACAATCTAACCTAAAATTTGATGTATGTGGGAAGGCAAGATTGCCAATTTTTTCTCACATGAACTTTAAAAAGTTATTTGCTAAAGTTCATGAGTTGCCATAGCCTCCAACAAATCTTCTTAATCCTTTTTTTTTTTTTTTTTTTTTCCTTATTTGGATTT
>Ga0209208_10009323_pt1 | contig 12919 bp, 10 predicted proteins | sample S1TSphfallax_3_FD_187694 | JGI IMG/M metagenome (GOLD analysis project Ga0209208, IMG submission 187694) | Host-associated microbial communities from peat moss isolated from Minnesota, USA - S1T2_Fd - Sphagnum fallax MG (SPAdes) (version 2) | ecosystem: Host-associated > Plants > Peat moss >...
TGGAGCATGATGGTTGGCCGAAGTTTGCAGGCCTACCATGAAAGTAAGACTGGCCTCCATTATTTTGTCCGCACAATTTTGCACAAGTGCTCAAGGGGCTTTGTGATGGTGCTTGCAATATGTTGCAGTAGGTCCAAACAAAATATAGAAGTGCAGCTTGAAAGCAAAGCTTCCCTTCATTTACACTCTGGTCCATGTTGCATGGGTCAAAGAAAATTGCTCTGAGCTCTGTGATCTATTTCAAAATATATGTTAAGATACGGACCTCCATTCCAGATCCAAATTGGCAGAGCATCTTGCCAAAATCCTACCAACGCTGATGCTTAATGTGCTTTGGGGATTTGGTGGTGTACAGGATTGTACGCAAGTATCTGAAGCACCAAATGTAAGCCCACAGTGCCATCTTACACCCTAGTTCAGATTTCCAAGAAGTAGCAGAGATCCTTCAGGTATGAAAAATTCGAAGTTTAGGACTTCCAATTGAGGAGGAATGTTCCATTGGAAATCAAATCACATGGTTTAAGCTTAAGTAGCTCCCTGTTTAGTAGTATGGTTCCAGCAAGTCTTTCACTGAAGTTGTAGTGTTTCAGGCCTTCAACAAACTTTCAGGATATTCCCAATTACATTTTTCCAATCCAAGCTCAGCCCTTCAAACTAGGTGGCCTGCAAATTTTGAATCCATTCTACTTATCTATCACAAAACTTGGGCAGCATTCAATTACTTATGCATGACTCTCAGAAGCAAGAACTGAAGCCTTCATTAACTTTTTGGGCAGGTTGCAGGCAATCATGTTTCAAAAATCACAGAAAATTCAGGTTAGTAACCTGAGGATTAGAGATAGCCAAAAGTTTCATCTCACATTCATAAATTGTGTTGATGTGAGAGCAACCCACTTACACATCACAGCCCCAGTTAGCAGTCCCAATACTGATGGGATACCCCGCATCGTGCATCTGCATGGACAGTCTTTTGAGTTCTGCTTAGATTTCACCTATCTCAGCAGGGTCCTGGTCATTTACTGCACATGTATGCACCTTATAAAATCTTCACACCCCTTTCCAACCTCTGCCGTTGAACATTTGCAGTGAGATCCCACTTGCCAGCAGCACGGTAGGTGTTTGATTGCAGCACATAGCATGCAAAATCTATGAGGTCCACTTCATGAACTTGATTTGCAATGTGTTCTCCATCACCAAAGCACCATAAATTCTGCAAGTACCATGCAACACCTTCCACACAGGTGCATCTGGTGGATGTCTGATAGCAGCACATAGCCTGCCAAATTTCTGGAGTCCACTTCAAGAACTTGATTTGCAATGTATTCTCCCATCACCAAATCACCATGAATTCTGAAAGCACCAAGCAATGCCTTCCACACAGATGCATCTGGTATGCAGGTCATTGTACTGTTGAGATCCTCTGCCTCCAACAGTTGACTGGCATGTCCAAGAAGATCAATTATGCAGGCACAGCAGAACAGTCCACTGTTGCAGGAATCCCGTAAACCCAATTAATCCACATGAAGTTGTTTTCCTCATAGCTCAGGCATATCAGGATATCATAACAACTGAGTAAATACGACTCAATTCCTCAATCAAGAAGGAACTATGACTACAGTCCAGTGTTCATTTACATATTCTGGCCTGCCATCCACCAGTTTGGAGGATCTGCAATGAAGTTCCGCCAAAGTTTCTCTCTCTAGCTTTCAGGAACCATAGGACCTGCTTGTAAACAGTGAACACTTTTATCAGACCATACAGGCAAAAATAACAAACTTCTCTCGACCAATCCTGAATAAACTATGAGCCTCCGCATGACAAGCATTCAGTTTCAAAAAGCTTACACAAGTGCAGTGTTGACATTCTCCCTCTGCAAAGTTGCTAAACTTTCTAACTGCAAACTGCTAGTGGGAAATATGCAGCCCCAGAAATGGCCGCAACCATCATCCTTACCATTCTGTGTTTGCAAAGTTCTAGACAGAGTCCAAGCACTTTCACAGAGAAAATGAGCCATTACCTCCTGGCATAGCACTCCTACAATCTGAGGCAGGTCTTTTGAAATTAGACTTTGCTATAAACTGAAAAATCACATATACAAAATGGAAAAAAGGTACTTTTTTTTGTATTGCAAACTTTTGCTGGAGAGAACTGCTCACATTCTGCACATGACTTTCAAGACATAGCAAGCAATACAATTGCAAACTTGTTGAAACTATGCAGAGGGGAAAAAAGACTGTGATCAGTGGTAGTAATTCCTACCTCCTCAGACGACTTTATGCTGTTCAGCAACAGTGTGTCACAAGAATCCAAACCCCAGTGACTTGGATAGGCCTAAAAGCCCTTTCCAGTGCATTGTTGAATGGTGAAAGTCAAGATCCTCAACTGAAATTTTCAGAGACATGGTGCTACAGAACCCAGTTCAAATGAATAGTCCATAAAAGGTCTCCTGCAGGCTTTCTTCCAGAGAGGGTTAAGAACAGAGGACAGAACAAAGCAAATGACGCTCATTTGAGTTTTGGAGAACTCCCCACCAAATAGGAATTGCTACCTCTTAACAAGAGCAGAAGAGAGAAGAGAGGCTGACAGTTGAGCATCATTGGAAAACCAAGAAAAAGTGGCAAGAGACAAGGCAAGAAAGGGTCATTACAAAACTGGGAAAGAATGTGGCAAAAGTCAACACACAGATTGATTGCTGCAAGCATCAAATGCTTTTTCCCCTCTTCAAAACAAAAATTTTCAGGGCTAAAAAGAATTGCAATATTCAAGCAAGAGAGAAAGAGATAAACCCTTTAAGAGTGCACACACTTGAATAGCATCAGTTGATCCAATAGTGATGCACATATGTTTTACTTTTAGACCCAAGACTTTGATTGCACATGTGCTTGCTTTTGAGATCAAAAGCTTGACACAAAGATATGCACATTCTAATTTTGTGACCAAGAAAAAATGGATGCACATCTTGTTTCCAGACCAAGGTTCAATGCAGAGCAATCTGGACTTTGCTTTCCAGACCAAGAATAGATTGCATTTTTTTTTCTTTTGAGAACCAGAAAAAAGTTTCTTTCCTGGGTCAGAGAATTACAAGGAGCTGCTGCTTCATTGCATCCATACAAAGCAACAAAGTGGGGCGGAGGAGAGTCGAGTCATGCTTGCTTGTTACTGTGGCTGCTGCTCCCGCGGCTTTTGTTTTTTGCTCCATATTGCTTGCAATGGAAATTGAGGAAAAGGAGCAGCAGAGTGATGTTGAAGAAAGCATTGAAAAGCCAAGCATATGTACTGGATCATCCTCCACCATCCCTCCTCCCCTTGAAATGTAGCCACAAAGTGGCAACAGATGTTGTGTGTGAAGCCTTATCAATTAGTTGCACCGTCAAGCTGATCAATTAGTTGCACCGTGAAGCCTGATCAATTAGTTACACCGTCAAGCCTATCTATTAGTTGCACCATTGTCTAAGTTTAGTAGGAGTTGGTGAACTTGAAACTATATAGTTCTTCACTGTTGTATTCATTGATAGAATAGTGTGAGTTGAGTGCAGGTGCGCTCCGTGGATGTAAGCTTTTGCTGAACCACGTAAAATCTTGTGTCCTTGGTTTCTTTTTTTGTTGTTTGTGTGCATACCCCCTAAGTCGGATATATATATATATATATATATATATATTATAACAACAGAAGAGACAAAGCTGAAGAGGAACTGCACAGTTTGGATATTCGTGACCATTTTCTTCCAAGGAGGAGGAAGGTTGCTGCTGCAAAAAGTAATAGGAGTACATGATCACATGCACGATGGTATTGGTGAGAAGAGTGATGATCTCAAGCGATTGCACAAATTGCAGCCATAAATAGCACATGACGATGGCCGTGGCATGATGGAACACATGCAGAAAAATGAGCGATCTTTTCTTGAGGATCAAGATGGATGTGTCGAGAAGCTCGTAAAGCTTGCTCAAGTAGTAAACATAAGACCAGAGAAAAACAACACCTGCTGCTCGTGTCCCCACAGGAAAACACAAAACTCAGTCTATGCTATGTTTTGGACCTCCCCATAGCCAACTGCTCCGTTCAACTTCTACCACTATCGCTTGTAGACAACCGAGGAACATTATGTCGATCCCACCGCCAACAACAGATTGTGCAGTGTCGGGATGTAGCCCAGCGGAATGACATTCTTTCTTTTTGCAAGCAATGCGCTGAGAGCTTGGATCACCGCGACAAGCCCCATGTCGTTTCCCTGTTCCATTCGAAGTTGTGAATTGCCGCATTCCTGCTCCAACATTGCTTCATGAGACAAGAGGAGGTGGACTCCATTGTGCGGGCCTCGAAGAACAAGAAACCATATCCTCCGCCGCCGTGGCCTCCTCCTCAAAGAAGATGAACAATGGCGCTCCACGCTGAACTTCTTCACAGTGCTTTTTCTACTACGACAATGGGAAGCGCAATTAAACTCTTGTAACAATGGGCTGGTGATCTCGTTCTGTCCATTAGAGTTCTTTTTCACCCTAATAATGTGTGTTGGACGGTTCCTAGGAATACCTAGGGGTAAATATCCCCGGTTATCATCTCGGTTATCTATTCACTTACCACCAAGTTTTTAACTTTTATCAACGTTGGGCGGTTCTTAAAATAGGGAATCTATGCTCCGGTTATCGTGTTCACTTGTCCCCACCTAGGTTGTGGAAAATTTTGCAATGTTGGACGGTTCCTAGAAATTGGGAAAGATAGACGTGGGTATCATCCTGTTACATGTTCTGTTGCTAGCGGTTCTTAGAAATTGGGAAAGAACCTTCCCGTTATCATCTCGGTTATATGTTCCTGGATGAAAAAACAATTATTTGATGTTTTTTTGTGGGGGAAAATCACCAAAATTTGAAAAACAAATGTGCTTCCAATGTGTTGTATTTGTTTTATTTATGTTAATACAATCCAACATTTTGAGGTGGACTTTGAATGTGTGATGAAAATGGGGTTATATTTCTAAACATTGTCTATATACAGACAAGGGTTAACAAAAGTTATAGTACGATTGTAGTACTATATAGGGTTTGTGTAATAGACTTTCAGCGGGGTGCAAAAAAAAGCTTAGAAGGCCAATGACATTGTTTCAATAGGACTTGGGAGCCTTTAATTATTTTGAAAAGTTTAATTTGAGTAAAGTGTGAGTTAAATGTTGTAATAGCCTCATATGTTTGTGTTTAGGTACAAAGAAAATGACAATGACTAATGAGATCTTGTTCAAATCAATGCTTAAATTTATTTATTTTGAAAAGTTGCCTTAGTGAGCTAGTGATTACATGTTGCTTGCAAAACAAGAATAATAATAATAATAAACCAATTTATTTTTAAAAAATTCAAGGAGCTTTTTGATACCTATTTCTCTATATTTACTAAGAAATCTCACTCGGGTTGCATAAACCCTTACAATTTTGAGCATTATTTCAACGTTTTAATCTACTCTCACACTAACAGACAGGGTTGTTACACTTTTATTTTGGTTTTAATTAGACATATTCCATTATAATGATCCATAACAACAATCCAATACATGAAGACAAAGTTGAAAGGTCTAGATTATTATTTTGATGGTTCAAGAAAGTATGATGGCTTGGGGGGGAGGGGGGGGGACAGGGGGAATATTTTCTAATATATTTTATATTATCTAAAATACTATATTTTGCAACAATATTACTTTATTGAGTATTGGCTGATTATTTTTATTTTATCTCAGTGGGTGATTGGAAAGCAGGACACAATAATGAAATACATATTTTTAATTCATTATTTTTTGAATTGGAGAGCAATATGTTGTGCTAATTTGAGAAATCCTTTTTTTTGTTGTCAGGGTAATCTTTTACAACAAGGGACTACTCAAGGTTCAGACACAAATTGCAACATATGAATAAAACATCACAACATAGGGGTGATCAATTCACATCCCAGTCATTGCTATAAATACACACAAAGATTTTTCAACTTTTTCATCATAAATTTAGTTCAATAGCATTCAATTTTTTTCACATTACTCATGTGTGAAATAACACTACATTTCTTGGGTCAAAATTCAGTATTTTGAATTGAGTTGTTTTGAAAGCAAATGGGAATAACAATCATAATATTAGCTAGCATGAATAACATTTACAAAATGTATACTCAAAAAGCTGTATACTATAATCTAATTCAGAAGATTGCAAGAAGCTGAAAACAAATGTGAAACCCATCCATTCATCACTTTGTAAAATGACAATATGCAAAATAATCCCGTAGTGCTCATGACATGAATTCACCATATTGTTATTATAAAAGAAAAATAAAATGGAGATTGTTGAAAGATGATCCAGTATTTACATGGTTCTTGTCCAGGTCAGGTACAAAATCTCTAATGAAAATCAGTCGCTTGTAAAGATTAGCGATGTCATTCCTGGTCATGAAATTCATTTTCGGTCTTGACAACTCAGAGACACAAATCCAGCTCAAATATATTCAGATTTATCATTGTCAAGTCAAAGCATACCAATTTCCCTGAAGGAAAGACAATTTCAAAAGTATTGATCTTCAAATAACAATTGCAGATGCAAATTTGGGACGAAAACATTTGCCTGGTAAGAAGTTAGTGAGACATCTTGGTGTACAACTTTCAACAAAAATATATTTGAAGTGGTAAGTAAGGCCTGTGGATGGGGGTTACCAAAATTACATGCCCAGTTGAGGCAACAGCAGAGGGCAACAGCGAATTCTCATAATGCTCCCCTCCAAAAAGAGGAGGCAGAAAGGTGACACCTTTGTTTATTGAGGCAAAATTTTTGCTAGAGTTAAAAGTGCCCTCCACATGCAATACAAGAAGTTTCTACCAATTCTTTATAATCCCCAAGCTGTAATGGCAATCAGGTTACATCACACCAACTTCACTAATTTATATGTTAGAAACTATGGTTATGTGCCATATGCAAAATGTGATGGTTGGAGAATGAAGATCACAGGTCTTGTCAAGCGGCCTACCATCTTCACAATGCAACACATTTTACAGCTTTCTCCAACCCACGAGCTTCCCACTTTCCCATTACCCCATGGTATGCGTGAAAACACTTACCAATCTTTTCAAACACCTATAAATTGAATAAATAAATAAAAGAAATAATACTCAATTAGATGATTTTTCATAAATGATGAATAAATAATTGGATGAAATTTCTTTTTTTAATCAATAAATTCATCCACAAGAAATTATATTCATCTTTCTATAAAATGAAAGTAACTTGTTGGCTTAAGGTTGACATATATTTTTGTGAAGAAAAAACTATATATGACATAACATACAATATGCCTGTTATCCAAAGTTTGCACTCTAGATATAAGCCTAAGCCAAATATGTGACATGTGGCAAATGTGCTTCATATATTACATAAAGGTTTAACCTAGGCTATTCCCATATAAATGGTAAAAGAAACCCCATTCTAACTCACAAGCCTTTTTGTGTTTTGATGTGCACATGTATTTTGAGAGTTCAGTGTGGTGTTTAATCTGGTACCTTATATTTAAAGCATGAAAAAATCTATATAAACCTCACCCCCCTCTCATTATTTATTGATGAAGGCATCTCACATATTGTAATTTGCATTAGTTAGATGGGAAGTTGTTAAAATTTTACCTTTTTTTCAATGAGACAATTTGATTGGCCCATTGTCCAAAAGGAATAAAATTTATGGAGATTCCCCAACATAGAAGATTCCATTTTGAAATAGGTATTCATTACCATGGGCACCTATAAAGGCGAAATGAGAATAACACTTGTTATTGCAAACATGATATGAAACACATTAAGAAATTGGGTGATGAAACTTGATGGGAACATAATGAGAACACATTCAGAATGAAAGAAATAAGATAAAAATGTCTCCCCCATCTCCCTACCCCAAAAAAATAGGACCCTTGAGTGCACGCATGTAATTTCTATTCCTAAAACCGGCTATCATTATTTTCTGGTCTCAAATAAGAGCTCTTTCTAATACAAGGTAGCAGACATCTATATGAAAAATAAAAGGCACCCCCCGCCCCCTTCCCTTCCCTTATTATCACTCACTTTTTTCATAATTGCTTTTCATATTACACAAAGTACCTTTGCTTCCCACCAGTGGGGTGTTTTTTCTTATGCCAAATTTCGCACTCTTGCGAAATTTGAAAATGACTTGCAACAAGCTCAAAGGGGTTTTTCTTTTTCTTGGGAAAAAATCGCCAAAAAAGTAATGGGAAAGATTTGATGTTCGCCACATTTAGACTGTGTGGTCCTATCGGTAGCTAAAAAGCATCAGGATTCTTTTTTTAAAAACTTAACTTCATGTCTGTCCTGTAACCAAACCTAGCTAAACCCTCCTATGGCTTTCCCAAGGTGGCTATATCAGGATTTTTTAAAGAAAAAACTTGTGTGCAGTCCAGCATTTTTTTTTGTGTGCGAAATTTCCCAATGTTGCAAAATCTATAAATGACCTGGGACAAGTTCAAAAGGTTTTTATTGATTTTTTTCAAAATTTGCCAAAAAAAAAGTAGGGACAAAAGTTGTTGTTCCCCACATTTATACTATGCGCTCTTATACATGGAAACAATTGCAGTTGATTCGCTAGGGATGTTCTCAAAATTTAGGTTGTCTCACAACCTCCTCCCACCTCTCACGAGATTTTCATTCCCAGAACAGCCCGATACACATAACTGCATCAAATGTGGCAATTATCTTTGACAATTCACCTCACACACGTAAATTATATTTTTTGAATAATTAATTTTTTTATTACTAAATAATCGAAATAATTTGGTTGTTCATTTATATATATCCAAATGTATATACATGTACCCATTTTACTTTTTTTGTTTTGTTAATTATTTCTTAGATGTATTCAAGTCATAATCTTATTATAAGAATAATATTAAATGAAAATCATGAATGTATGTTTGTGGATTTCATATTTTGGCATTTCTTAATACAAATCAAATAATTTAAATTTGAAGTGGAGAAGATGATTGAAATTTCTAGCGTTGTTGTATCATCTGCAAGATGGTTGTGACTGTATGGAAAATATTGACTTGTTTATTTATGATTATAATCCATGAAATTAAACAAAATGAACCCTTATGGACATGCCATTCCCTTACACATTAAACACAAGTTCATTAATTTCATTGATACAAAACCATTAATTACTTACCTTGCCACTTGTGAAAATCCATGACATGGTAAATTGATACAATTCTATTTAGATTATTAAGGGGGTGTTTTTTATCCATTGGTGTATGTTTGTAAAAGAACTTATCAATACATAGTTACAACCAGTATACTCCATTGTTTTGCTTTTCCAAAACTCTAAATTTTCACTATATTTTTTATAGCAACAATTTCATTATTATTATTTTTTTAAGCCTTGAAATGAAAGACATTTTTACCACCACAGGGACCCATGTTCATGATGCAGATGGTTCTGGGTCCTCCATTTCCTTCAATAATTTTGCTGAATGAAACCATTTGGGCATTTTTTCAGGTGTATCCTTGTTTAAAGGTTTCAAGTTGTCCCAAACTTTGTCTGAATGATTTATATATCTGGATGCTAGGTATGATGTGGTAGACTTAACAAGTAGCCAAACAACTATTGACAGATTAATGTTACAACCTCGGCTAGAAAATGCCAATGTTAGGGCAACCACACAGACAGTCACAGACTGTTAATTGACACATTACATGCTCAAAGTTTGAGAATTTAAAATTCATTCTAGTTACATATGTATTTACAATATACATATATATGATATTTGGAATATTATCATATTTATATTACATTTAATACTTTGACATTCTAAATGTATTATTAGATTATTGTATTATGAGTTATTTTAATTTCAGATTGAAATCAATGGCTGGATCTTTCATCACAATTCTTCCAGCTGAAATAGTAACATATATTTTCAAAAATAATCAAACAAATGACTTCAATCAATGGTTGATACAAAACTCACCAAAAAAATTCAAACTCGATGAATTTTTCACTTTGAGGATCCTCAACAATGCACAGAAATTTCTTAAAGACAACACAATCAAATGATTTGCATTATGCCTAGCAAATGAAGAATGTAAAAAATATGAGTGGACAAAAATTGATGTCTAGTGAAATATGCACAATTTTATCTTATGAGAAAAAATTTCAAATTATCAGTATCATGAAAATTAAATATGAAAATTCAAACCTCACATATTATTCCAAAAAGAAATTTTCATCATAATAATAAATATTAAAATTACATAATTCAAATTTCAAAATTCTTCTTTTGCACAATGTCAATTTTTAATCTGGTTGATTATTTGATGGCATAAATGATAAACATTCCATTGAATATTATGTATATAAAAAAATAATTAATTTTTTTCATGGAGTTGTCTAATATGGTTTTTTGGTAAAGTAGGTGTACCAATGGCCATATTCACATAAATAAATTTAAATATGTTGACATCTATCTATGTCTGGACTGCTGAGCGTTTTGTTGATAATATTGAAGGCAATTTCAAATCACTAAGGTTAACAATTGTTGTGAATATTTTAGTACATAGATGGTGAGTAAGTAAAGGATTGAGGCTGCTGATTCAGCCTACTTTGAGGTTTCATAAGCAGCATTACTCCTTTACAGTAGGGAGCCAACACCCTAGATATGGATCCTAATTAGCATCACTCCTTTATAGTAGAAAGTCAACACCCTAATTATGGCTCCCAGTGAGGATTACTCTTAGAAGGATATTTTGTAGGTTTACCACACTATCTTGTTTATAATTTACACATCAGATGCAATAATGTTACAGGCAACCCCTCCTGCACAATCCCGATAATGGCATTCATAAGAGGGCATATTATCTTTGGGGTGGGGACACATTCAAGCCTATGTACCCACAACATTCAAGCCCATGACATTCTAAAATCTTTGTCACATTGGAGGGTTCTCATGGTTTAAAGTGAAAAAATTGTCCAGCATTATAAGTCAGGACAAAGCTGGAAACACATAATAAGAATGACTTTAGCACCCTTCATCTTTCTTGTGTGACCTTCCCACAAAGATACAATCGGTTCCCCAATCCAAGGATTTTGATGACTATTTGTTGCATGAGCAATAGGCTTCAAAGAATTCTGCAAACCCTTTGTAAGTTTGTTTGAAGCATTATTAGCATTGAATATATAAGACCTAAGTGTGCAACAACTCTGGTGGTCCACTTGTCATAACTTAAAGATATTCCAAGCCACATCCCATGCAATTCACTGCACATTAGTGAAAATGCCCTGAAAATAATCCAACTCCAGACACTTGATGCACAAATGAAGATACCATTGTCTACTTTGATTGAAAGGTCATACTTTCACACATATTTACTTATGAAAAGCAATTGAATATTCAATAGTCTTCACACATGCAGCAGTCAAGTGGCTCACCAAACTAATGAAAGCAACTGAAAAATATTTCAAAAAGATGCAACCAATGTTGGAATTCAAGCCATGCAAGATGCTAATTTGTCATACATATTTTTCATGGAGGAAACATTGCCTTCATAATCTACATCTCACTACATTGCCAATTTTTTAACTGAACTGCTACCTTACATCCTTTGTAGACGCATGTTTAGAGAAAACATTTTTAGACACCACATGAAGTTCAACAGTAATCACTTACAATAAAAGAAAATCGCTACTGTTCACAAAGGTTGAGAGCTGCAAGACATGCCCGACCCAACATACAAGTGATGCCAAAAACATAAAATACAAGACAAAACATTAGTAGGAGAAAGAAAATAACAAAAGGAATCCAACATGAAAGAAAATTTGATCCAACAACCAATTGTGAATGAGGAATATCCATGTTAAAAAGCATGGACATGTGTTTATACGTTGTGTACCTTGATGATTTCAAAATGTTTGCAACTTCACTCTCCTCCAACTTCAATAAATCTACCACACTTGTTATGCCAGCATCACCCAATTTTTGCATAACCTAAAATTCAAATCACAACATTGATTCAAACCTACTATTTTTTTTCCCATAGCACATTGGAACCAAAGGATAGTCAAAAATGTCATCCAAAAATAATTTCAACCACAAATACACAATCACAATCAGTAAGAATTGGGTAGCATGCAATATCAACATGTGTACTTATTAAAGACTTTAATTAATGTTCGTTGGACTGTATTTTCACACCAAATCCACTTGGAACTAAATTTTGTGTATGAAACATTCGAATGTTCAAGTACTAGGCCTCACCATGACCAATGGGAAGAGGGGAATAACCCCTTGTAAAGGGGTTTTTTTGGGCACCTTGTAACCTTACAAATTGTAGAGAGTTTTTATGCAAAAATGGTATACATAATCTTTTAGCCAATGAGAATTATGGAAATGTCTCCATTTGGAAATTCAGAGCACCCATTGGCAGCCTTTTTTTTACATGTGAAATTTCACCAAAAGATAAATTTAATCTCAAATAGTTGAAAATCAATTATTTTTCCAAGCTTTCACTCACCATAAATGAAAGGAATTTTTTTTAAAAATAGCCATATATCTATATTTTAGTTTCATTGTGTAGCCATGAATATAGAAGGAAGATTATAGGTTTGAATTTTATATATGGTCTATATAGCCAAATTTGGCTAAATATTTTGTCATTATTTTTACATCTTTTATGAACTATAACCATTTTCGTTTTAAAAACAATTTCCTAGGAAAACCCATTGCCCATGACCCTTGAGTCAATTAGTGCCTCATTTTTTTTAAATAATTAAAATTTACAATGGCATTTATTTGTGATCTTGTCAAATTGTCAAATTTTATTAATTGGTTTAGCTTTCACTAGAAGAAAACTAGGATTTTGTAACCAACCAATTTGCGACTAGTTGCAACTATTTGACATTT
>Ga0209208_10009324_pt1 | contig 12915 bp, 17 predicted proteins | sample S1TSphfallax_3_FD_187694 | JGI IMG/M metagenome (GOLD analysis project Ga0209208, IMG submission 187694) | Host-associated microbial communities from peat moss isolated from Minnesota, USA - S1T2_Fd - Sphagnum fallax MG (SPAdes) (version 2) | ecosystem: Host-associated > Plants > Peat moss >...
AGTCCATGTTTCTGAAACATCCAGACATTACTGACATGGATGAGTAGACAAACAATATGTTTCAAGGATACTAACCATGTCGAAAGACTCGTTGTGTTGTTGCCTGAGTCCTCTCAGCAAGAAGAAATGACAGTGGAGTCTCGCCCAGCTCCACCCGACCCAATTTTGCCACTCCCTCCAGCAGCACCCCTGTCAAATGCAACCCCTCTCAGCAGACACAAGGCCTCAACTGTGCCTCTCTACAGACCCAAATGCATCAAGAAATTGCATCTTCCATGTCAACACATTAACCTTTTTCATATCACCATAAACTCAAAACGCAATCCAGGAAATCAAACAAGACAGTCTTACCTGCTCTATTCCATATATGAACAAATTTGTGTGAGTTGGGACTAGCATTTGAGTAAGCCTGCACCACAGCCAGGAACTGATATCATCTCATATGTGGAGAGGGTTGTCCCAGATGAGCCCTAACTCAACAATCCAGGGCAGGCATGGAGTTTCTCCAGCTCTTACATGAAAAATGCAAGCATTTCATTATGCATGGAGCAGTACAAGAGATCAGATATGGCCATGTCCCATCCAATGACCTAGGTAAGAGATTAGAAGAGGATCCTATTAAATCCTATGAAACAGAGTTTTCAGCATCCTATATAAATAGGTCAGTAGATGGACAAACTGGCCGACTTGACTAGATCAGTAGATATGTGCTGTTTTCTGGAGTTTGGTGATGCAAGGGAATCATGCTTCCTACTGATCCAAAGCATGGAAAATTTGACCTCAGGACAGTTTCAAGTAGCAAAGTTTATTAAGATTAAGCTCACCTGTACCAACCAAGTATCATTACTGTCCAGTACAAGCTTGGCAAAATTGTATTTTGTTAGTTCAACTGTTGTTGATTCCACTGGCTTCCCTACATAGAAGTAAGTCCATTTATTAAGGAACTCCATGACAAACAATGAGTTCACTATCATTTATATAACCCCGATTCAAACAAGTTTCAAATCAAAATGCTCACACAACAAGGAATTCTTGCTATTTCACCCAACATGAGATCACAAAAATGTCAGTATCTCCCAACTGTATCCACAACTACAGCTTGCATGAGGTGCACACATTTCACACACATGAAGCCTTGGTCATGTTTACTCTAAAGGAAGATTCACACAGTGTGCTTAGCTGCTTCATACCTGCTGGGGGTGGTTCCCACAATGGAAAGGGAATATTTTCAAGAGGGCTATTTGCATACTGCTTCTTCGCTTCTGCTATTCTGCTCTGCATAAAAAGAAAATGACAATGGTTCTGGTAGAAGTTCCAGGCATTGCATGTTACCTTCCAAGTTCATTGGTCCAAAATGCGGTTCAACTCTTTGTGACATGGGAGAGGGGGGGAAGAAGAAAAAACAAGTCAAACCTGTAACTCGTCAATCTGAAAAAGATCATAGTCCCGCCTTCTTAAGTCATTTGACAGCACCTCATACGCATGTTCAATCTGCCCCAAAATTGGTCCACAACAAACAGATGAAAGAAGCAGTACATGGCTATTGTTTGGGAGAAGGTCACATTCTTCAGAACTAAACAAAGGAAAATACTCTCACCTCAATAAGCTTGAGTGCAGCATCCTGCTCCTTAGTCTTAACTGAAAGCCTGCAACTCCAGACACCTCAAAATGTTCAACAATTTTTTGGTGAAGCTGGATACTGCTTATGACAAAACTAAAAATCAACTATTTGGAAACCAAAACATAGTTCCAAGAAATTGATATATCCACCAACCAACATTGTCAAGTCACCATTTAAAAACCATAACAGACCAAAAGACTATTCATGATTTCATGATGGTTGTTCTCTTGCTTTGTCCCTAAAACCCTCTAGGGTTATGACCAGCTCTGGTTATCAACCTGCTCCCTTTTACTTTTCTTTTCTTTTTCTTTCTTAGAAAGGAGCTTTGCATGAAGATCATACAAGGATTTTCGTGCTTGTTGATAGGCCACCTCTATTGCATTTGCAGAAAAGTCCTGTGCAGCTCCAAGCACTGCAGCAGATACACAAAATTGGTCACATAATAATGGCCTATATCTTTCTGCATGGTCATGATCAGCCCCTCCGCACAATTTTATGATTTCTTTACTTTTGGAATTCTGAGCTTCCTCATGAGCCCTCTTCAAAGTACAGAATCGGAAAAATTGTGAAAAGCGACCAGGGAGGAAGAAAACCCTAAAATAGGTTTTTCTATACATTCTGGTCACATTGCTAAAGAAATGTGACCAGAGCGAGAGAGATTTCAAAGAGAGAATTATTCCTTCATAACAGATACAATGGACACTACTCTTTCTCAAGCAGTACTACAAGGAAAGAAGAAGGGGGAAAAGAAAAGGAATCACAATCATGCAATTGACAAAGAGAGCTGTTTTGCAACCAGAAAAGACAGACAGACAGAGACACACATAGATACATGATGCAGGAGACATAGGAAAAACGAAAAAGGTTTGTAGCAAGAGGAGGACCTTGGTACAGAGGCTTGGGAGCTGCTTGAATGTGCCATGGGAGCACGGCAAGGATAATAACCAAGCTTGTCAGAATCATGGAAGCAACAGCATGCATAGTAGAAGAGGAGAGCGCCACCATGTTTCCTTCTTCTTACTCTGCTGCACGTTCTTGGTTTCAGAAATTCACAGAAGACATTCACAGAGCCAAAAAACAAATTAGGTCTTGAAGAAAACAAAAACAACAACAACAATTTCTGCAAAAGTCTTCATCACTGGGGCCAATTGTCCACTCCTCCGCAACCAAAAACGAAAACCGGAAAACAAAACAGAACGCGAGAGAGAGAGAGAGAGAGAGAGAGAGAGAGAAAGAGCAGCGCCAGAGAGAAAAGAGAGGAAGAGAGCATCACCCTCTTTCTTTTCTTTTTCTTTTTTTCTTTTTCAACGCCGGCCGAGTTTCCAAGGAATATAACGAGAGCTGGGGAAAAAGAAAAGGGTGAAAGGGAGAAAGAAAGGACAGGGGCAGACAAATCCAACTACCCAACTGACATTATTATTATTATTATTTACTTTTTAAGGAAATTATTGGTACCTACCTACTGCCAACCCATACATGGGAAACTCTCTTTCTTCTACCTACACACAAAGTCAATGAATCAAATGAAACCTAAGGACAAGACCAAAAAAAAAAAAACAACCAGCAATTTTTGAAGGGGGAAGTGAGTTTACAATAATGTACATGCATTCTTGTCATAGATACTATTTCCAAGTTTGAAGGTTTTTTACATATTACAAGTATTTCATGAAATTGGTCTCATGCTCTCATCACCAAAATAGGTAACTCCAAGTAACCAACAACTTTCTCCTCAATCAACATGAATTATTTATTTTTAATTGTACCTATTGAAAATTTCTCACATTATAGTTTTTTTGCATTAAGTTTACTAATTAATTAGGTATTGAAGCTTTATATCCCCCAACCCCTTTCCACTCATAGCACATTCACAATCTCGTTGCCCCAAGCAAATTGAAAGCCACTAGGTATTGGATTTTGGAAGGTAGTGTAATGTAAAGTGTCAAGAATTTCAACTTTGGATGAGGAGGGATGGAAAGTGAAAACTATAATGTCTGTTAGATGATAGATAAAAGGTGACAAGTTTGAGGATGGTTGGGTATCATGAGGAGTTGTGGACACCGAACATTCAATTGTTGTTGTTTATTTATATGTTTGGTTGGTTTTTGTTTGTTGCAAGTTATGTGTGCTTGATTTTTACAATCCAATGGAGCGACGCTATTAAGTTAGGTTGGGTGATAGAACAGTTTCTAAGCTATTATGGTAATTGCTCTTGGATATGGTTAATGCTGATCACAAAGTTGGGAGATGGTTGGTGGGATGGATGGCATGGATGATGGAGGTGTTTGAAGATTCTATAAGTTGGAGGTCTTAAGTGGTAATAGGGGAGGGAAGACAAATGTAAGGAAGCTAAGTGCTACTTCTTTCTAATTGCTTGAGTGTGTGTTTTTTTAAGTTGTAAGTAATTGTGTGAATAGTTGGGGAAGAATGCCCCATTGCTATTCTTCAAACTTCTTCCCCACATCAAGTATTCCATTGTGCCATGTGTTTTAAGGAAGTAGTAAAAAATGTAATATTAGGTTTTAGGGACTAGTCCAAAGGAAATGATGAATGCATCTAAAGATCTTAAGAGCAATCAATGTAGCATGTTTGATTTGTTGTGTGCATTAAGGAAACTAGAAGGGATTGTCTAATGAGTTACCTATGTGTGGAAGAGAATACCTATATTGTTACAAGGGAATGGGGTTTGAAGAGCATTATTGGGCTTCAAAGAAAGAATTTGTTGAATTGTTTTATGTTTCATTTTTCTTTGTCCAACTTCCAAGGGGAAAATTTTGAGAAAGTGAAATCAAATGGAGTTGGGGTTTTGTTGTTGAACAACCACATTCATGACCAATTGGCTTTTGGTAAAAGATCATGAGTGATGTGATCCCTCGAGGTCTAGAGTCTTATATTGTATTACTAGGATCAATAAGATAGAAGGCGTAGTAAATTAGGATGTTATGAATTTTTTGCCCATCTCAGATAATTATGTTGTCACTTTGTTGAAACATATTGCTTCTACAAAAGATTGTATAACTAGAACACCCCTCCTTTTTTGGTATCAAAGTAGTTTGATCACCAGGATATTAGGACATGTATAGATAATATAATAGGATTTTTTTTTTAAGAAATTAATCTGGCAAAGTCTAGTGAAGAATAATTAATTGCAAAAACCTAAGAAATTTATAAAAAGCATGTCATTGATGTTTCTAATTTCCTAGATCACTAGGAGCACCACAAATTAGGGCCTTAATTTTGCAACAGTTAGGTTTTGGAATTTTACCATTGTAGGTGTGAGTCTAAACAAAGCTCAAGTTGGTGACATTGTTGTAGAATTAATGCATAACAGGTTTTGGATTAGGGCACAAGCTTGGGTGAAGATGTGACATGGAGCGAGAAGATGGGCATCAAGTGTTGAATTCAAGAGGTGATATCACTTCACTTCCTACCTTGCATAAGGTTTCAACTTATAGATTGGATAAATGAAAACAAGTACCAAGGCTAGGTGATATCTGGATCCATGTTTCTTTCATTTCACCAAACCATTTTGTCAAATTTTACATTCCAAGTATTGAAGATTTGTTTTGGGTTAGAGATAGAATTTTGAAGGTGGAAAATACTCGATTAAAAGCCTATTTGATTTGTTGGAGAGCTTGTTGAAATGATAGCTTGGAATTATGATGGTAGCTAGATTTTACAAATGAACAATGTTTCACTCTCCTACCATCTATATAAAGTTGTAATTTTGAACCCTGTACGAGAAGGGGATCAACCAAGTGCCTTTACTTAATTAGACGGTGTTTGTATACATTGATATTTTAGACAAGTTTTAGGGATAGAAACCTTTCAAGCTTAATAGCAAAAAACATGGGCATAATATGTGTCATGAACCAAAGAATATTATTCGAAATCTTTGTTTTGTTGAGGTTGATTTTTCGAGAGAACCAAGGGTTGGTGCTATCATTTTGAGAATCACAGGATTTGTAATTGTCAAAATTATTGGTTTTGATTTTACTATTGTTAACGTGGGAGATTTAATAATGAGCATGTGACATTTAGGGTTTCATACTCAAGTAACTATATAACTAAAAATAAGGAAATGGTCTAACAAATGGCAATGGAGCCTTATCCAATTTAGTGAAACAAGGTTCTACTTCATTAGCTCTTGGCCCTTTGAATCAACTTGAAAATCTAAAATTAGAAAAAAAAGATCAATTATATCCCAAGAATGAGTGGCCTTTGGATTCCATTAAATTTTACCATTCCTGTATGTTGTGTTCAATTCTATATTCCATAAATAGATGACATGGTTAAAGTTGGGGATTTCATCTTGAAAATCTCACACATAGGTCAAGCTACACATTTATTGTGTTGAATTTATTCTAAGGATTTATATGGTAGATTGTGTTGGAGGTATGTAGGAAGGAGTGATGCAAATTATAATATTAAAATTGACAACAACAAGAGAAAAATAATAGACTTTGTCACTTTGATAAGGAAGAAGAAGTACTTGTGGCTAAGGACCTAAAACAAATAAATCTATAAGTCATAAAGTCATGGATTTACGATGACTAGTCCACAGGGCATGGATGAGTTGTTATGGGGACATGAACATGAAGATGTGAATGATTGGGTGGAACAAATGACAATGGCAACAAAGGTTAGAGATTTTAATGTTGATAGTTGTTTAATATCACAAAGTTAAATCTAAAAGGTAGAGCCAAGGAGTGGTTCAAGAAATTGAATCTTGCTCCAATTGACTTGGCAAAATTGCACACTTGGATAGTTCAAAAACACATCAATATAGATGTTGATGACATCTGAATCAAATTAAATGCCATCAAACAAGAACCAAAAGAAAAAGTGCAAAAATACTATGAGAGGTTGAATAAACTCATTCAAAGAAAACAAATTCAAGATACAAAACAATGTTGTAGATTCTTGGCCAAGTTGAGGCCATAAATTAGAAAGTTGTGTGTAGTTAGGATGTACGTTAACATTAAGGAAGTAGTTGTTGCAATTGTCAAAATTGAATGAATGTTGGGAAAACTTGGGGAGATTCCATGTGAACCCATGAAGGAAGAGCAAGGTGAGGTGGCATTTGGAGAATCCATTATGGATCGACAATTGCATGTATTGAATGAAACTTTCATAGAAACTAAGTGGCTACTATTCATCCAACTCATGCAATCCATAGAATTAATGTCAACAAAGTATATTGCAATAAAACATTACTTTGGCATTTGAAATCAATTAGGTATTGATTGAAGGTCTAGTGGATACAAGGGTTTTTATGTTAGTTATAGCAACTAGTGTCATTAAAGAGCTTAAACATAATACATTTGGTGGTTGGTCAAGAGATATACAAGATTACATCCAAGATTGTGACACAAGCACTTGGAAGAATTATTAAACTTCCAATGAAAGTGGGAGGGATTATTTACTAGATGGTGTTCTTGGTAGTGGATATGAACAATTATGATTTGCTCCTTGGTTTGGATTCATTCATGAAAAATGGGAATGGTTGTGGATGTGGAAAAAGATGTCATACAAGTATGTAATGGACCAAGGATGGAGGTAGAAGTTTTACCTTTAAACATGGTCAACATGTTGCATGTGTTGGAGAAATTTGAAAATGGAGTAAAAAATAGACATGAGGAATGGCTAACAAAGGAAATGGAATAGATGTAGCTAAAAACTTGGGCAAACATACTCCAACTATCTAATCTTGATGGTTTACATGATGAATCCTTCTTTGATGACAATATGATGGAATTTGAAAGTGTAAATGATGACCCACAAAGGGTTTTACAACATCTGGAAAGACAGATTGAAGAACTAATGAACTAGGGGATGGATTGTATTGTTGATGAAGAGGCACTAATGCATATGTTTAATTTGGTTTTATAGCAACAACATTAAAATGTACTAAATGAGCAGCTCATTGAGGATGAGGTCTATTCAAATTGGATCAAATGTGCAGATGTAAACAAAGATGCCCGAATGCAACAAAAGATGGGTGAAATTGTTAAACCAAATGTACATTTGTATCATGTCCAAGTTGATGATGAGTTGATAATAGAAGGTGATAAATGGGATCAAATTTTTAAAAACCAAGTTAGATGAATCACTAGATGAAGGACATAGAACAAAACTATGGGCTTTGCTTGAAGAATTACATGGAACCTTCATATGGCACAAAGGAAAACTAAGGCATTATTATGTGAGAGAACACTCCATTGACACTCATGGCTTACCTCCCTATCAAATGACTCCTAGATGGTTGTCTTTTTGGGAAGAAAGTGAAGTAAACCAACAAATACAAGTGTTAGTGGACTTAGGAAAAATGCACAAAAATGCATTTAAGTATGCATGCAGAGTAATTTTGCTAGTCATAAGGATGGTAGTCGAAGGTTTTGTGGGGACTACCATCCACTAAATTTCCAAACATGACGAGATTTTTTTCCCATGCCTCTAATTAAGGATGTTTTAAGTAATTAAAGAACTCTTAGTCACTTTTTGCATTGGATTTGCAATTAGGTTTTTGGCAAATACCAATGGTACCTAATGATGTAAAAATAATTGTTATAATCGTTAAATCAAGTTTGTATGAATGGAATGTGATGTCATTTGGTTTAAAAAACACCACTAATACATTATCAAGGACCATGGTGGATATTTTCAAAGACTAGACTAGTTAATTCTTAAACGTGTTTGTTGACGATGTCAACATATATAACAAGACTTGGTCTAAACACCTACAACACATTTGGCTAATGCTTTAGAAGTTGGTAGAAGTCAACCTCAAGTTAAATCCTAGCAAATGTTGTTTTTGCTCAAAAAACAAATTTACTTTTTTGGGACATGTGGTGGATTGTAACGAATATCAACCTAATCTTAAAAAGATAGCAACAATTGTAAAGTTTCTTCAACCCAAGACAAGAACTAATGTTAGAGCATTCTTGGGTTTGATTGGATATTATAGGAGGTCCATTGTCGGATATGCAAAGATTACTAAGCCTCTTTTTGCTTTAACCAAAAAGGAATTCAAGTTTGTTTGGACACCAATATGCCAAGCAGCATTTGTTACACTGAAAAGAAAATTAGTGGAAGCACCAATCTTTGTCAAATTTGACTTTAGCAAAACCTTCATCTTAGATGTTGATTGATCAATAAAGGGTGTGGGAGCTATATTATCGTAGAAACTTGCAAGACAAGAACATGTAATCACTTATGTTAGTACAAGTTTTATCTCATGTACAACATTGTTTCCACCTTATGGAAAGGGTGTTTTATGCCCTAATTTGGGGCATAATGCACTTTAAACAATATTTCCACCAAAGACCATTCCTACTACAAACGGATCATAAACCATTGGAATGGTTGGCCACTGTCTTGAATGCTTATGGGCAAAGAGGATGTTGGATTGTTATGTTGCAAGATTTCAAGTTAAAAATTGTTCATTGCTCTAGTAATAGGCACTTGAACGTGGATGCATTGAACAAGACCTTTGTAAATCTTTCAAAAGATGATGAGGACTTTGGATGCAATGTAATGGAATCAAAAGACAAACTTGGGGGCACATAATTACCTATGGACAATAATTGTGTGAATGAAGTTGTTAATTAATTTATTCTTTAGTTCATTGACTAAGAAGTTGCTGATATTAAAGGACAACATATGGAAGGTGAAACAAACAAACAAAATAAGGTGACTACGTCAAAAGAAAATTTGCATCCAATGGAACTTGAAGACCACCGAAGGATGGTCATTGAAGCATAAGATATGGTGGATTGGATTAAACTGAGACAAAATGGCAAATGTATTGAGACCATTGAACTATGCAAAGATGAAGAGCTGAAGCAAATGGACATATGGGAGGACAAGGATGGCAATGGTTTTATTCACTGGTAGACATTTGGAAGTTGGTGCTTGTGATGTTGCCAACATTGATAGGGTTAAGAATTGAATATTGAAATATCATTGATCTGAGGACATTTTATTCTTTTATAATATGGTAGTGCCTGGACTAAAAGAGAGGAAGATGTTAATAAAAAAAGTCCATGGAGAAATTCGACATTTCAATAAAATGAGAACATTGGCTAATACAAATAAACAATTTTTCTAGCATGACAAAACTTAATTTGTCAAGACCTTTGTGAAGACTTGTGAAAAATGTTAGATGGCTAAATAATCCAAAAACATGAGATTTGGTATTGAAGAGATGAAAAGTATTCCGATTTGTGATTTGTTCTATTGAGTTATTATTGACACTACTAGACCATTACCTAAAATTATTTAAGGTAATAAATATGTGCATTAACCATTGACCATTATTCCAAATGATGTGGAGCTCAACCTATCAAAAAACATGATGCACTAACCACTATAAAATTTCTTGGAAGGTGAAATGATCTATAAATATGGGGTGCCTAAGTACATTTTGACAAATAATGGGACTGAATGGATGAAGGAATTTGCTTAAACATGCCAGAATTAGGGCATTACCCACTAGTTCACTACACCTACTTGGCTTCAGTGCAATGACATGGTTGAGCGCCTAATCAAAATCATCAAACAAGGTTTGATGGTCATGGTTACTACAAACATACAAAGTTGGGACTTATTGTTACCCATGATATTTTTTGGGTATCAATGTGGCATTCAAACCAACACAAAATATTCACCTTTTATTGTGTTAGCAAGATGTTCACCAAATTAACCATTGATAACAATCTCAATAGACTTCACATTGTTTTTTATGAATCTATAGGTCCAAAAGTGATGGCTAGACATATGGTTCAAAAGATGCAACTTATTATTGAGGTGCATAGATCCCTATTCAAAAATGTGAAGCATGTTCAAAAGAAATAAAGGAAGACGCATGTTGTTCGTAAGGCACTGCAAACCTTTGATTGCTTTGAGGCAAACAACATAGTCAAGATGCATATGCTTAGCAAGAAGAAATATTTAATATGCAACTAGGAAGGACCTTACATGTTTGTTGATTACAAAGATGGGAAGGGTCCCCAAATGAAGGATCATGGCAATAAGATCTACATTGTCAAAAAAATTAAAGAATAACAATGTGAATGTGCAAGAAGGGATTTGCAGTTGTACCATTTTACTAACTGATGGATCTATGAGGACATAATTTTTTTTGGAAGGAGTAATAACACATGTAACGCAGAAAAAATGTTAATAATTTCAACTTTGGATGAAAAGGGATGGAAAATGAAAACCTTAATATCTGTTGGATGATAGGCAAAAGGTAATGAATTTGAGGACAATTGGGTATCATGAAGAGTTGTGGACACCAAAAGTCCAATTGCTATTGTTTATTTTTGTGTTTGGTTGGTTTTTTGTTGTTATAGGTTATGTGTGTTTGAATTTTACAATTCAGTGGAGTGGTGCTATTGAGTTCAATTGGGTGCTAGAACAATTTCCAAGCTACTATGGTAATTGCTTTTAAATATGGTTAATGTTGATCATAAAGCTGGGAGATGGTTGGTGGGTGAGATCTTGATGGTGTGGATGATGGAGGTGTTTGAAGATTCTATAAATTGGAGGTCTTGAATGGCATTAAGGGAGGGAAGATAGATGCAAAGAAGTTAAGTGCTACTTCTTTCTAATTGTTTGAGTGTGCATTTTCTTAGGTCTTAAATAATTGTATGAATAGTTGGGGAAAAATGCCCCACTATTGGCTTTCAATTTTTTTCCCCACAATAAGTATTCCATTATGCCATGTGTTTTAGGGAAGTAGTAGATGTAATATTAGGGTTTAAAGACCAATCTAAGGGAAATGATGAGTGCGTCTAAAAATCCTAAGAGCGGTCAATGTGACATGTTTGATTTGTTGTGTGCATTGAGGAAATTGGAAGAGATGGTTTAATAACTTATCAATGTGTGGAAAAAAGTATCTATATTGTTACAAATGCTTCGAGGAATGGGGTTCTAAGAGCATTATTGGGTTTCATAGAAAAAAAATGTTGAATTGTTCCATACCTCATTATTCTTTGTCCAACTTCCTCAAGGGGAGAAATTTGAGAAAGTGAAATTAGATGGAGTTGGGGTTTGTTGTTGAATAACCACATTCATGACTAGTTAGTTCTTAAGTTAAGATCATGAATGATGTGATCCCTTGAGGTCCAAAGCCTTATATTGTATTGTTAAGATCGATAAAATAGAATGCTTAGTAATTTAGGATGTTGTGGACTTTTTGCCAATCTTGGACAATTATGTTGTCAGTATATTGAAACGCATTTCTTTTATCAAATATTATATAACTAGAATACCCCTCCCTTGTTGGCAAATGGATGTGAAATGTAGGATGGGGAAACTTAAGTTTCACCCAATAATTGTCTTCAATAGAAATACGAAAACTTGGGCTTCGTGTTGTTACACAATATTAGTGATGATCAATTAATGAAAACAATGAGTTGATTTTGTGGAAATTATGTTCCATGTCAAATGAACATATTGAATGACATTGCTTGCAATTTGAATTCAAATTTTCAAATTTAATTGAAAAAACATTGGATGTAAATTAGTGCATAAGGTATTGAAAATTTTATAATCAACATGTTGTTTAAAAAAAATTCAAATAAACACAAATATGAAAAGACACATTTCTATCCCTCTTTACTTTTAAATGGCCTAAACATATTTCAATTTGTAGTTGTCCAAAGGATGATGTATAAAATCTAAAGTTGTGTTACTCAAATCAATTATGATGATGAATCATGATTTGAATAAAAGCTTTGCTAACCCAAGAAAAATAAATCATTAAAAAAAATAAAATTGAAGAAGGGAAGAAAAATAACCTAAGTCCCAATGATGGAAATGTATATTGTGTGTGTGTGTGTGTGTGATGCATTTATTTATGTACTTATTTATATTCAAATTGTGTAATATGCAATAATCTCGAATCTTTCAACTTGTGGATTCTTTAAAATTTATAGATTTAAAATTCCTAAAACGTTTTAATTAAGTAAACAAAATTATATTGTTTGTATAATAATATTATATAGAATCTCCAATTTGAAGTTCATTTTGAAATCAAACCTAATTTGGAATTTGAATGAAAAACCTAGAAATTGAAGAATAAAAAAATTAAGTTCATAATTCATAACCTTGTTGGAGGTTATATCAAACTTAAAACTAAATTAGAATTAAAGCTATAAGTTCTTCTCTAAACTTGGATTTGAACAACACAAATAGAAGTTCCATGCATGTATATTGATGAGAAATAATTCAAAATGTGAAGAATCAAAAATTTGAAAACTTCAAATTTAGGAAATATTGAGTTGCAATTT
>Ga0209208_10009326_pt1 | contig 12914 bp, 7 predicted proteins | sample S1TSphfallax_3_FD_187694 | JGI IMG/M metagenome (GOLD analysis project Ga0209208, IMG submission 187694) | Host-associated microbial communities from peat moss isolated from Minnesota, USA - S1T2_Fd - Sphagnum fallax MG (SPAdes) (version 2) | ecosystem: Host-associated > Plants > Peat moss >...
GAGTCTGGCAATCTGTCCCGACTTATCGTCACCCAGGCTCCCGGCCTGATTGAAATAGCTGATTGCCGTCTCTCGGTTGCGCGGTATGCCGTGGCCCAGTTCGTAAATGTAGCCGGCGTCCGCACAGCTCTGGGCGTGGCCTTTGTGGCAGGCTTCGACGTAAAGCGACCGGGCTTGTTGCCAATCTTGCGCCACGCCACTGCCGGAGGCATACATACTCGCAAGGTTATATGCCGAGATTGCCGATATATGAGCGGTAATGGCCCAGAGCTCGGCGGCTTTGGCCAAGTCCTTCGGCGCTCCGTTGCCGGTGTTATACATTCTGGCCAGGCCGACCGAGGCTTCGATGTTCCCCATGCGATAGGCCCTGCTGCATAGATCAAATGCCTGCGAATAGCGGGCGCTCTTGTAGGCGTCGCGGCACTGGTCAGCGAGTTGCTGGCCTGGGTCAGCGGTCGCTGCCAGAGCTGCGGGCGAGATGAAATGGATCGAGAAAAAAACCAGCGCGCAGACGCTGTATTTGATGGCATGAAGTCGAGTCAGCATGGGTTGATTCCTTAAGGGTGTCCGAAACGCCATTCGAAGGTCCCACCGTAGAGCGTTGCATTGTTGCTCGGGGAGCCGCGGTAATAGTCCACGTTCAAACCCGCCTCGAGGCCACGCCACAGACGATAGACGGCGGAGACTCCCGCGGTGACGCCGCCGCCTTCATGAGTGCTGTCGATGCGATCGTCGAAACCGATGGCCGAGACCTTGGTGGCCCAAAAAAATCCGCCCAACCGCGGTTCGAGGTTGAAGCGCGGCAGGACTTCGAAGCGACCGGCGTAGGAGACCGAAACAATGCTGCCATAGCCGCGAATCAACCCGGTCGTAGTCTGCAGCAAGGGCGTGAGCCTGGCCGTCGAGGGGATGGTGCCGCTCAGGTTCGCGGCCGTCGCCTCTCTCAACGAATAAGCGAGTTCGACGGCCGTGTGCGGCAGGAACTCGTAGCCCACGAACACGGTTCCGGCCGCTCCCAAGGTATCGCTTTGCGCCGACACGTCGCCGAATCCGCGGGCCGCGAGGCCCCCATCGATCCTGGATGCACTCTGCCGCACCCTCATCGCGCCCACGCGAATGCCGTCGTAGAAGCCATCGGGGGTCCAGGTTTCGGAATCGGAATCGGAAGCCGCTGCCGCGGAATCCGCCGCCGCGGAAGCCGCCGTCCCGGTCGACTCCGCTGTCCTTGTCGAATCCGCGCACGCCGAATTGGTCGGGGCGAATATCATCGCGAGGCAGAGGACCGCGCCCGCGAGTCCCGCCAGATCGCGGCTCGGGCGAGCGGTGGACTGCAGTTTGTATAGCCGGCCGAGGACGAGCAGGCCCAGGAAGAGCAGCAGCGTCCACGAGATGGCGCCGCCACCCGACTTGGCGGTCACCGACACGGCGACCAGCGTGGCCGAGAGCACGGCAGTCGCAGCCCCGGACCCGCCCGTGCCGGTGCAGGTGAGCGTGTAGTTGTAACTGCCACTGGTCGCCGGCGTGACCGCCAGCGAGCCACTGGTTGCCTCGCTGCCGCTCCACGAGCCGCTCGCGGTGCAGGCCGTGGCGTTGCTGCTGGACCAGGTGAGCGTGGCGCTGGAACCCGCGGCAATGGTGGTCGGGCTCACGGCGAGCGATACCGTCGCCGGCGGAGCGGGCGCCAGCGAAACGTTGAACCCCACCGACTGCGTTGCCGCGGCGAGCGTCGAGGAGCCGGCGAAGCTTGCCGTGAGCGGCGTCGTGCCGGCTGCCGACGGCGTCAGCTTGCAGCTCGCTGCACCGCTCGAGTTGGTCGTCGCCGTGCAACTCGAGCTGCCCAAGGTAAAGGTTATCGTCTGACCGGCCAGCGAGGTTGCGGGATTCGCGGACACATCGGAAAGCGTTGCCGTCACGGTGACCGGCACATTCACGGTGCCCCCCTGCGGGCTTGAATTCAAGCTCACAAAGGTGACGTGCTTGCCCGCAGTCCACTTCACCTGCACGCTATTCGAGTTGAGCGCAACGCCATTCCCCGTGGCACTGGCGACCACGGTATCCACGCCCTCCTGTGCGGCCGTGTAGCTAATCGCCGCAGCGCCGCCGGCGTCGGTGGTGGCCAGCTTGATCTGCGGATTGGCACCGCTGACCTTGAAGTACACCGGGTTGCCCGCGAGGGTCGCCACATTTTTCAGCGTGGCGGTGAATGTCCGCGAACTACCCTGTGCCGGATTCGGAGTGACCGTCGCCGGTGTGAGACTCAAGGACGGCACGGGACTGGTCTGGGTGAAATTGCATGCGCCGGCGCTGTTCGCCAACCGATACACCGTGTCGTAGTGCGCCGAGTAGAGACAGCCGTCGGGACCCGTGACACCGACCCCCGGCGAGACCGTCGCGAGCACCGTCGCCTGGCTGGGATTCGCGATGGACACTTCGGATAACACGCCCGCGGGGTCGACGATCAAGGACTGGGCGCTGCCGTCCGCATGGGTGGCGCCGATGGCGAGTCCGCTGTTGGGCGTGATCCCCGGCACCTGCGAGACCGTGACGGTGGCGGAGTTTGTCGGCGACACCTGCTCCACGGTTGACGGACTGCCGAAGGCCAGCACGTAGATCGTGCCGTTCGGCGCGAACGCGATCGTCCCATTCGGCGAACTCGGCAGCGTGGTGTAGGTGACCACGGACGTGGGGCGGGAGACATCCGTGCCCGCGGGATCGATCAGCCGGAAGAGCGAGGCGTTATTGGATCCGGCGCCACTGCATTCATCATCGAAGAAGAGATCGCCGCTCAAGGGATCGACCGCCAGACTGGAAGGACAGATAAGGCCGGAGGCAACGACGCGCAGCGAGGCGCCGGTCGTGGGATCGACCTGAATGATGTCCCCTGTGGTGAAGTCGCCCGTGGTCGCCTTCTGCGTGGCATAGAGCTTTCCATCCGGGGTGAAGACGAAATTGGCAATCGTCAGGCCCAAGTTGGTGAGGAGATTCGCCGAGGAAACGTTGCCGCCGGAGGGCCCGGTCTGGTACACGCCGCCGGTGACGAAGTCCGACTCCAGCACCGCGCCTGAAGGAGCAAACGCGGGGCCGTTGGCGCCTGAACAACTCCAATTCACGTTGCCGAAATAAATGGACGGAGAGGCGGGCACGCCGGTGATGTAAGGCGTGATGCTGTAGCCGCTTGCCGCGACCGGCACCAGCGCGACATCGCAGGCCGTCGCCGTGCTGTTGCTGTAGGTGACGGTCGCCGTGCCGGGGAACGGCAGATTGCCGTCGGTGACATCGACCGCGCTGAAGGTCACGGTCTCATTCAACTGGTCGGTGGCCGAAAATTGTATCCGGCCGTTCGCGTCTGTGACGGCGGGTGATGGGCCGTCGATTACAGCGTGGGCACCGCCATCCGACAAGCTGATGGTCTTGCCCGGCGTCGGACGGTTCAATGAATCCGTGAGTGTGACGGTGATGGTCGCTGCACTCGAGCCATCGGCGGTCACCGTGGGGGGATTGGCGGTGATGCCGGCGCTTGCGGCGGGAGGCGTCACAAACTTGAGCGTTGCCTTTTGGGTCAGAATGATTCCGTCGGTCGTATCGGTGGCGGTGAAAGTGAGATTTTCCGCCTTAAGATCGGTGACCGTGAATGCCACGGCGCCGTCGCTGACGCTCGTGACTCCGCTGGTCGGAGTAATTACCGCGCTGCCGCCATTGGCGGTAAGCGTAACGGTCTTGCCGCTCACCAGATTGTGATTTGCATCAAGTAAGGTGACGAGAACGCCGCCTTGCGTGCTGCCATCGGCCGGCAGCGCGCCGCTCGAGATGGATGCTGCGGGAAGCAACGGCTGAGACTGCGATGTGGTGCTGCTCGGCACACCCACCGTTTGGTGACTCAACAGGGTCTTGAGGTTGCCGAGGCTCGCCGAGCCCAAACCCACATGCGCTGTATCGGAGCCAAGGGAGGCGGCGTTGTGGAAGGCCGCCGTTGCCGCGAGGGGATAGATCAGTGGGTTGAACGAACCCAGATTCCTGCCGAGATCCTGGTTGAGGGCGGCGGCATAGACCGCCCAAATGGGCGTTGCGAGGCTGGTTCCGCCATAGAGCAAACCCGTTGGGCAACCGCCCGCCGCTGCCTCGCAGATAAAGATACCCGCTTCCGGATCCGCGTCGGCGACCACATCAGGTACGGACCTTCCCGTGCTGCTGAAGACTGACTTTTGGTAACTGGGCTGTGCAAAGAATTTGCTGACGCCGAAACCGCCTTGACCCGTGGAGGGCGTGACGCCGGCGCCGTTCCACCAGGTTTCGGTGCCATGGGTAAAGCCGGGGCCGTAGGTCGGCGAACTGCCACCCACCGCGGTGGCACTTGGCGAATCAGCAGGCACCGCGGCTGTGTTCGCGCTGCCGTCGAGGCAGGTCGAACCGCTGTCGCCGGCGCCGTTGAAAACGCTCACGCCGCCGGCTGCTGCGCTTTGCAAAACGCTGTCGATGCTCTGCGCTTCCGCCGCGGTGATTTGATCTTCGCATGACGCCCAACTATTGCTGATGATGCTCACGCCGCCATTCAGCATGGCGTTGAACAAAGCCGTGTACGAGGCCGCCTGACCGTTGAAGGGTGCGTCATAGACGACTACCTTGGCGCCGGGCGCACCGCTCATGACCATGTCAACATCGAGCAAGACTTCGTCCTGATTGGCGCCAGGGGCGGTTCCGCCATTCACGGGGACCGCGGATAGATTGTTAATTTGCGCCGCGGGTGCGCCGACCAACGCCAGGAAATCGGCGACATCGCTCTCGTTATAGTTATCGAATTCGAGCAGCCCAATCGTTTGTCCGGCACCTAGCGCGGAGGCGGCAGCGCCGCGGCTCAACTGGACATGCTGTATTTCGCCGGACACCGGGACGCTGCTCACGCCGGCGAGGCAGGCGAGGCCGCCGACGATGCTAATCAGACCGGCACCGAGCCCACCGAAAGGGGACGAGAACAATGCGAAGTATTCACCGCCGATGATGAGCCCGCCGCAAAAATTGAGCAGATACGCCTGACACTTGGCGGTGATGGTCGAGTTCAAGTCGTTGCCGGGCCCCGAGCAGGGATTGGGATAAGACTTGAGCACGCGATCGGGGCGTGCGAGGTTGGAAAGACCTTGGATGCCCAGTATGTCGGGCGCTAAAGCGGCCGGAACCGCGGGATCGGCGTCATTCGCATAGAACTTGCGCTCACCCAGTTGATAATCGTTGATGCGGATCGCAAACGCCTGCTCCACCTGCCGTCGTCGCGCCGTCACGGTCATCGTCAACCGGTTCTTGGAGCGCGCAATCACCTTGAAGCCGCGACCCTGTAAATAATGTTCGAGCTGGGAATACGAACTGCGCGACGGCCCGAAGTGCGCAGCGAGCTCGGTCTGGGTCAAAAATTTGCCGTATTGTTTGGACGCGGGATCATAGGCATCGTTGAGGTACTGCTCGAATCCCAAAGGGTCATCGCGGTTGAGGGTGACCGTGAGCGTCAGCCGCGATCGACCGGATCGGTTCGTCCGGGCGACGATTTTTGCGCTGTGCACGGCATCGAGAACATGTCCGGGCAAACGCTTGAATCCAGGGTCCGGAGCTGCGCCAATGGGCACCGTCGACGGCGTGAAAATCGGATGGTTCGGGGCGTTCACGACAGGCGACGCATTCAATGCCTGGCCGGCGGCTGGCTGGGCGGCCGAACCCGGCACATTGACCGGTTGCGTTACGGGCAATGCCGCTGCATACACAGGCCCGATGCCGTAGTCCGCCGCGACCGCCATGGCGAGAACGATCCCCATGGCAGCGAACGAGTACAGCAATCCTACCCAGCCCTCTGGACACCTCTTGATGAACATCTGACCCGCAGCACCCGTGGCTTTCCCTCGATGACCCGTCCGCAGTCGCATGGCATCCCCTCGATTTGGTCGCGCTAGCTAATCGAAAACGGTAATCTCCTGTCATCCCTACCTTCGTAGGGCCCCACTTTCGTAGGGGTCCATTTCTCATTCGACGCGGTGCTGGTTGGAATAGACTCGATGCACGACGGTAGGGAGCTTCGCGATGAAGGCTTCGGGATGAAGATTTTGTTGGTTGACGACCACGCCTTATTTCGTGCGGGGCTGCGCATGTTGCTGACGACCTACCATCGAGACGCGGTCATGCTCGAGGCCTCGACGATCATGGAAGCCATGGAACTGTGCGCAGCCAACGGGGATCTTCAGCTCTGTCTTCTCGACCTGACGCTCAAGACCGAAGATGGTCTGCGGGCGCTTGCCAAAGTGGCCGAGTCGGCTCCGCTGGCGGCCATCGTGGTTGTCTCGGCCACCGAGGACCCGGCCACCATCTGTGCCTGCTTGGACGCGGGCGCGATGAGTTTCATTCCGAAGAGCGCTCCACCCGCCGTTCTCGCCGAGGCGCTTCGCCAAGTCTTGAGCGGGGCCGTCTATCTACCCGCCCAGGTGTTGACGGGGGCGGTGAATTTACCAGAGCGGCCGATCTTGAGCGTGCGCCAGCACCAGGTCCTGCGGGCGCTGAGCCGTGGGCTTTCCAATAAGGTCATCGCCGGGGAGTTGGGTCTGTCCGAGAGCACTGTCAAGGAATACCTGGGCGTCGTGTTCCAGGTGCTGGGCGTGCGCAATCGAACCGAAGCGGTGATTCGGGCCATGCAGTGTCGCTTGCTCGACGGTCCGGGGCCAGGGTGATCACGCGAGCGCCGAAGTCACCCGCCCGGTCGACCGCCGCATCTCGGGAAATCCATATCGAGCTCATTCGCCTGCACGCTCACGCAATGCTGCGCATGCCCTGGGTGCAATCGCTGGTGTTCATCGGTGTGATCGCAGTCGTGCAACCCCATGTCCCCTTGCACGAGTGGCTGCCGTGGGGAATCGCTTCAATCGGCATCGAAGGTGTCCGGGCGGTCCATGCGGCGGGTTTACTGCGCCAGGGAGACCGCCTGGACCCCGCTCGCGCGCATCTGCAATGCGTCGCACTGGCGGCTCTGGCGGGCCTTGCGATCGGCGGCGGTGGTGCCCTGTTTCTTTGGCATTTGCCGATCATCGATCAGGCATTATTCGCGATCATCCTCTACGTGATGCCCGCCGCTGGTGTCGTGGTGTCGCAATCTTCCCGCTACATGATCGGCGCCTACGCCGCGTTGATTTTCATTCCGTCGACCGCCGCCTGGATCGACCTGCATCCGGGCCACCTGCTTCCGGGCGTCTGGCTGGTCCTCGTGTATTGGGCATTTCTCACCATGGTCGCAGCAAACGGCGAGCAATTGCTGATGCGGTCGGTCGAAATCCGCCACGAACGCGACAGCCTGGTGCGCGATCTCGAGCGAAAAAACGGCGAGGTTCTGGACGCGGTCGAGGGCGCCGAGAAATCCGCGCAGGCTCGCGCCCGCGTGCTGGCGGCGGCCAGCCACGATCTGCGGCAACCGCTGCATGCGCTGGCGATTTATTCGGCCGTCTTGAGCGCCAACCCGCCCGCCGATACCATGAAAGAACTCGCGTCCAGCATCGATCAGATCGTCCGCTCGTTGGGCAGTCTGCTGCACGGCCTGCTCGATCTGTCCTCATTGTCGACAGGGCATTTCGTACCGCAGCGACGGCGCATGCTGCTCGACAAAGTGGTGGGATCGATTTGTGCCGAATACGAGCGGCCGGCGATCGACAAAGGGCTCAAGTTGGTGCAGCGGCTGCAGCCGATCGGTGTGGTGAGCGACCCGGTGGTCATCGGCCGCATCGTTCGCAATCTGCTCGACAACGCCATCAAGTACACGGACGAGGGTGAGGTGACGGTCGAAGTTCGGCTCGCGCAGGCGCCTCAAGCGGTTGCCCTCTTGAGTATCTCGGATACCGGGCGGGGTATTCCACCGGCGGAGCAGACACGCATCTTCGAGGAGTTCTACCAGCTCGATAATCCCGGGCGGGATCGCATGAAGGGCGTCGGCCTGGGTCTCGCCATCGTGCAACGCCTCTGCGAGGCACTGGGCGCACGGATTGATCTTGTTTCAGCCCGCGGCGATGGATCGACCTTCTCCGTGTATCTGTCTGATGTCGTCGAGATGCCCGAGTCTTCGGCGATCGAGGGTGCATCGGTCATTTTCGAACTGGTGGCGGGTCGCCGAGTCTATGTCGTTGACGATGAGATTGATGTGGTCCGCAGCATGACGCATTTGCTGCGCATCTGGGGCGCCGAGGTACTGGCACCGGATTCCATCGATTCGATCGATGGCCTGTTTTCGGCGCACGGCACACCGGACCTGTTGATTACCGATCTGCGGCTCGGTGGATTGGAGAACGGCGCTGCGCTCGCTGCGCGTCTGCGCAGGGCTTACGGCGAGTTCCCAGTGGTCGTGTTAACCGGCGATGTCGCCACGAATTTGACCGCCGATCTCGAACAGGATGCGTTTACCGTCGCGTTCAAGCCCATCACATCGGAGGCTCTGCAAGCCGCCATCAGCGCCGCCTTCGAAGCCAAGAGCATCAGACCGTTTGGGGTTTCAGGCCGCAGCAACAGTTCGGTTCCTCGCTCGATGACCCTGCCGAGATGCCAGGTAACGGCCGTCGGCCCGACGAGTGCCGATCGAGGTTAAGGTCAGGGCTCTGCGTTGAATGCGCGTCCGTAATCTTTCAACAGCAACTGGACCCCGAGATAGCCCATGAATTCGGGCTGGCCAACGCCCAAACCGCTGATGCTCCGTCCGGCCATGAAGAGCGCGATGATGCCCGGGCGCAGCTTGTAACGGCCGCCGACATCGAGGGTCGTGGAGTGGGGCAGCGCGCCATAGGCTCGGTCATCGTAGAGTTCGGCGTCGAGCTCGAGCCGGTCCGTCACCGACCGGCCGGTGACCAAGCCGAAAATTCGCTCCTTCGGGCCATGCCCCGGTAAGTAGTAACCCGCTTCGACATCCACGTTCATCGAGCCTACTTTGCGGGTGACCTCGACCGGCAACAGAAAGCGGGGACCGGGACCGGCGATGTCCGCGGCGCGGGCATGCGGCGATCCGGCCGTCTCGAGCTGCGGAAAGGTCGACATCTGCCAGCCGTCCTCTCCCTGATCCAGGAAGCGCCATTTGAGGCCGGGATACGCGTTGCTCCACCCGCTTTGAAAGGGCTCGCGAGACCCTGATTGCACAACGTAGGGCACTTGATAGGTCAACTGGAGACGATCGCCGAGTCCAAAGTTCAAGTCGATCTGCGGCAGCTGATAGGCCCCGACGCCGCGCGCGATCGTTTGCATGGACGCCAGATTGATCTCCCAGTTCCCATTGCCGGGTGTTCCCGGGTCGTTGGTGAGATAGGGCGGGCCGCCTTGCGCATGGCTCTCGGCACAGAACGCGAGCACGGCAAGCACACGAAGTAACCACGGCAGCAGCCTGCCGGAGTATTGCATGAGGGCCGCGCGGGCGGGGGCGGGGGCGACGGGACGCACGTCGCGTGCTGCTCGCACCCGCTGACTAATTGCCGACGGCCAGTACGGTGAAGGTGTTGTCCAGCACGGGCGGGCGGGGATGCGGCTCCTCCACGGTCGGCGCGGGCGCCTCGCCAAACTGCGCGGCAACCAGGTAGATCCGGTGAGTCTTGGCATCGAGGGCCATCGTGCGGGCGCTCTTTTGGGTCATCACCGTGTCGACGACGCGGAAGTGGTCGGGGTCGTCTTCATGAATGATCGTGAGAGTGCCGTCCTGCCCATTCGCGCTGAAGACCAGCCGGCGTTCTGGATCGAACCCCGCTGCGTCCGGCCCTTTGCCGATCGGCACTTCGGCGACATGGCGTCCGGAAACCGCATCGGTTACGACGAGCACGCCATTCGCGCACACGGAGAAGAGCCGGCGATGCTGGGTGTCGAGCGCGAGACCTGTGGGATTCTCGCAGTTCGGCAGCGGCCAGACGCCTGTCAGGGTGTTCTTCGATGAATCGATGACTCCCAGCTGCCCTTTGTCCTCGATATTGAAGAATAGGTGGCCCGCGGCATCGGTTGCCGCAAACTCGGGTTTGCCGCCTGCTTCTATTTTGGCGATGACCCGTGCATTGCGCGGATCGATCACGCTGACGTCGTGACTACGGCCGTTGAACGTAAAGAGATGACGGCTCGCAGGGTCGTACAGAATGGCGTCCGGGTTATGCCCGTCGACGTCGATGGTGGCGGTGGGTTTGAGTGTCCGGAGCTCGAACTCCGTGACCGAATCCGCCCGACCGTTGCTGGTGAACCCTTTGCCGATGCCGGGTGCAAGTGCAATGCCGTGAACCCCCGCCGTGTCGGGGATCGTTGCAACGAGGGAGCCATCCTGAACGTTCACCACCAACACCCGATCCGCACGCGAGATGAGCAGATGATGGGTTGCGGGGTCAACGGTGAGATAGTCCCATCCCCCAAGACCGCCCAGCAAGAATCGTTGTTCGACCTCATAGGGCTTGCCGGTGGTGGGGGCACCGTGCACCAGACTCGAAGCCACGCCCAAGGCCATCACGCTCATTTTCAAAGACATGGACTGATCTCCCGTTATTCCGTAATGACAGGGTGTGATGGCTGCGTGCGCAGCACACCGCCAACGTTATACTCGCAAACTTGATCGGCCTCGGAGTTCTCGATGCAGGAAAAGTTTTTCAATCGTCGCGAGGCAATCACCGCGATCGCCACCGCCGCCAGCGCCGCTGTCGCCGCCGCCGTCATTCCGGGCGGAGCGATCGCCGCCGCCGCTCCGACGCTCAATTTTCTGGTTGTGGGCGATTGGGGCCGTAATGGCTCCAACCACCAACGCGACGTCGCCGTGCAAATGGGGGTGACCGGCGCGAGCGGCGGCAGCCGCTGCGTGTTTTCAGTCGGCGATAACTTCTACGAGGACGGAGTGCAATCCGCAGCCGACCCGCAATGGCGGACCTCCTTCGAAGACATTTATACGGCAAGTTCTTTGCAGGTTCCCTGGTACGTGGCGCTCGGCAATCACGATTACCGGGGAGTGCCCCAGGCGCAACTCGACTATGCGAAGTTGAGCCCGCGCTGGCGTATGCCGCATCGCTATTACAAGGTGGCCGGCATCGACGTCGGTGCACCGCAGGTGGATTTTTTCGTGATCGACACCTCACCGCTGGTCCACAAGTATCGGGAGAAAGTGCACAGCGCACTGGCGGAAAACGTGGCGAGCCAGGACGTCAATGCACAGCTCTCGTGGCTCGACCAGGAATTGGAGAGGTCAACGGCGCCGTGGAAGCTCGTGATCGGGCATCATACGATTTACTCGGGCGGCAGCGGTCACGGCGACACGCCCGAAGCCCAGGAGTTGATCCAGCCGCTGCTCGCGAAACACGGCGTCCAAGCCTATATCCATGGCCACGATCACGACTTGCAGCACATCCGCCGCAGCGGCATCGATTATCTGTGTTGCGGAGCCGGCTCCGAGGTGCGCCCGGTGCGGGCCATCGACGGCACGTTGTTTTGTCAGGCGCGTTCCGGTTTTGCGGCGTTCCAGAGCGAAGCGTCAGCGCTGACGGTCGAGTTTCGGGATTACGAGGGCAAGGTCCTGCACCGGGCCGCGATTCCGCAGGGCAGCCCCGGCCCCGCGGATCGGGTTTAACCCTTGCAAATCGACGCAGCGTCGACGGTCCTGGCTTCGTTCGCGGCATCGTTGGTCGAGGGTGTTGAGGCATTGACCATCGTTCTTGCGGTCGGCGCGACACGTGGCTGGCGGTGGGCGTTGATGGGATCGGCGGCTGCCTTGGGCGTACTCGTGGTGCTCGTCGCATGCTGCGGAGCGTCGATCGCCCGTGTTCCTCTTCCGCTGGTTCAAGTGGTGATCGGCACGCTCCTCCTCATGTTCGGCCTGCGATGGCTTCGCAAGGCGATTTTGCGCTATGTCGGTGTCATCGCGACGCATGACGAGGCGGCGGCCTACGCCAGGCAAGCCGAGGCATTGCGGGCGGCGGCGGTCAGCCTGTCTCGTCAGTGGGACCCGACCGCGTTCGCGACTGCCTTCAAAATCGTGATGCTGGAGGGAATCGAGGTGGTATTCATCGTGATTGCCCTGGGAGCCGGTGGTCAGTTGATCGTACCGGCCTCGCTGGGTGCGGTCGCAGCGCTGGTCGTGGTCGTGTGTCTGGGCGTCGCGTTGCACCGGCCGCTCGCCAACATTCCGGAGAACATGCTGAAGTACGGCGTCGGGCTGCTATTGAGCTCATTCGGGTGCTTCTGGGTGGGCGAAGGCATTCACCTGGATTGGCCGGCAGCCGACTGGTCGCTCGTGATGCTGATCGCGTTTTACTGGATGACGGCGCAGGCGCTCATATTCCTGGCGCGTTCCCAGTTTCGTTCGCCGAAACCGCGTGGCAAGAAAGCGGCTTCGACCATGACGAGCAGTGTTCTCGGCCGCCTATGGCAGGAATTGCTGTTGCTGTTCGTTGACGACTATGCGCTGGCGGCGGGTATCCTGGTCTGGGTTGCCTTGACCTGGTTGAGCGGGACGCTTTGGATTGGCAACTCCCTGGTCCACTGCGCGCTCTTCGTGGCGGGATTCGCTGTGCTCCTCGTATACAGCGTGTTGCGCGCGGTGCGGGGGTAGCGACCCCGGCGAGGTTGGGGGAAGTACTGCGAGCCTTAAGGGGAGCTCGGTGAGGCCAGGGCAGTGCCGCCCGTACGAGTTGTGGAATGCTTGCCTAAATCTTGCCGGCGGATCCGCGTCCCGCGGCCTTTGAGGTCCTGCGCAGGGCGGCAGCGCTGATGGCCTCGAGGCGCTGCGTCGCCAGACTGCGAATTTCCATTTCCAAACTCCGGTAGCTGTCGACGAGCTCTTCGCCGAACGGCGTCAACACCACGCCACCTCCGCCCGAACCGCCGCGCACCGCGCGCGTCACGGGGTCACGGAAAGCCCCTTTGAAGCTGTCGATTAGTTGCCGTGCCCGCCGGTAGCTCATGCC
>Ga0209208_10009327_pt1 | contig 12914 bp, 9 predicted proteins | sample S1TSphfallax_3_FD_187694 | JGI IMG/M metagenome (GOLD analysis project Ga0209208, IMG submission 187694) | Host-associated microbial communities from peat moss isolated from Minnesota, USA - S1T2_Fd - Sphagnum fallax MG (SPAdes) (version 2) | ecosystem: Host-associated > Plants > Peat moss >...
ACAATCAGGTGCAGCGGATTTATGATCTGCAACCCGATTTAGTGATTACGGGAATGGCCCATGCTAATCCCCTAGAAGCACGGGGAATTAATACTAAGTGGTCCGTGGAGTTCACCTTTGCTCAAATTCATGGTTTCGGTAATGCCCGTGACATTTTAGAGTTGGTAACTCGTCCCCTACGACGGAATAACAATTTGAGGGATTTGGGTTGGGATAAGTTGGTGAAGGAAGAAGCAAAGGTTTAAAGGGCTCATATTGAGGGCGGACCTTGAGGTTCCGCCTTTTTATTCTTTAGCCAAAATTGAGCCATTAGAGTAAATTATGCTGAAACACATTATAGAACTCATTCCTCAAGATAATTATCAACTCTATCTGATAGATTTCCAGCCGGGGAGATATCAATAAATACCAAACCAACCAGTCAGGGAAACGGGCGATCTCTGCCTCTAGAAACTCAGGTGGTGGATTGCGCCAAGCCTACATACTATCCCATCCGCCTGTTTAGGACCCCTGGGTCGCTCTTATAGAACTTCTTCTGAGAAGGGAAGTATCCCCATACCTCTTAAACCTTACGAGACTTAAACATTTCGCACTGGTCAAAAGCTTCTATCAAGCGGTCAACTTCTGCCAAAGTGTTGTAGTGTACCATACTCACGCGCACGACTCCACCGATGGGGGCTAACCCCAAGTATTCAATTAATCTCCTGGCATAAAAATCGCCGTAGCGAATGCCAATGTAATGAGGATCAATTTGCGGTGGAATCGTTGAGCTATGGACTCCATCTACGACAAACGATATGGTGGGGACGCGAGTTTTTTGATTGGTCTGAGATTGACCTATGACACGGATATATGGCTTACTATTGAGGTAATTCAGCAGGCGATCGCTTATCCTTTCTTCATAGGTACTAATTAAATTAAATACCTGTACCATCTGATTTCTCAAATCAGATGCGGCTTGGTCCCCATAGTGTATCTGTGCCAATTCCCTGAAGTAATCGCATAGCCCTAACATACCATAACTCAACTCAAAATTGACATTTCCTAGCTGAAATTTATAAGGGATATCTTGATGATTAATAAAATAATGATTTAGTCCGGGCATATTTAATAAATGTTTCTCTTTTCCATAGAGTAAAGCATAGTGAGACCCATACACTTTATAAAAACTCAAAGCATAGAAGTCTACCCCTAAATCTTGCACATCAACTAATCTGTGTGGTGCATAAGCTACGCCATCTACACAAATCATTGCGTCCCAATTATGCACAAATGTTGAGATTTCTTTAATTGGGTTGATAGTGCCAAGAATATTAGATGCATGGGTTAGGGCTACTATCTTTGTCCGCTGACTCATCAATGGCTCTAAATCTTCTAAATGCAGTTCTAGAGTCTCTGGTCGCACCTGCCAAACCTTGATAGTTATGCCCTGTTTTGCCAAGGACGCCCAAGCCCCAATATTTGCCTCATGGTCGCAATTAGTAACAATAATCTCATCACCAGGCGCAAAAGTTTGACCTAAACAAGTAGCCAGGATTTTTAACATCATTGTAGTTGATGGACCCATGACCACCTCCCTAGGGGACTTGGCATTAATCAAGGTAGTCATTCCCCTAGCTGCCAAGGCCACACGTTCTGTTGCCAGTTGGGAAATGCCATAAGAAGCTCCCAATTGCACATTAGAAGTGAGGAGAAATTCACTAATTCTTTCCGCCACTTTTTTCAAAGTTTGTGAACCACCAGCATTGTCAAAAAAAGCCCATTCACTGCCCAATGACGGGAAATATTGCCGAACTATGTCAATATCTAAAAACATAATGTAACTCTGCGTGGGAATCATCTTGATAGTATCATCGTTTTGATTCTTTACAAATTTTCCTGAGGTTTCTGATAGATTTAAAGTAGAGACGAAGAATTAATTCCTTGAGTAACAATAAGGGAAGGAAGCATGGACACTACTATTACATATGACATTGAGGTTATCAAGGAAGAAGCACGTAGACTGGTTAGAAAGGGAGTTCTACAGCGTCAACAGCCGATTTATACTCTTTGTAAATACTTTTCTGACCGCGAATGGAGCTATTTTGAGCGTGAGCTAGAAATCAACGAATATTTGCTCAGGGATCGGATTATCGACTTGCTGGGTTGTGAAGAGTGGCGAGAAGACTGAAGTTAGACTTTCTGGAGAAAATTATTGTATACCGTCAGCTTTCATCATGAGCGGTATTAGCTGACTGCGTCCCCATTATGTTTAAATTGCTCAGTTGCATATTTTAATACTAATTCCTATCGCCTACTCATCCGGTTGACCAAATCTCTTTACAAAAATCAATATCCCTATCACACTCCCCCTCTCTATCAAAGATTTGGTTGGGGGAGTGAATAGTTAGGGCTTCATACTCCTATCCACCCAGTTATAGATTTACCCTGAGTTAGAGATAAAAAATTATTCCTCTCTGCCTTTTGGGTGAATTCTCCCATCATTCGTTCTGGCATATCCTTGGATAAGGAATCAGGAATTTCTCCGATAAAGACTGGCATTTCTTCCCAGCAGTTACGGCAAAACCAATAAACCCCAGAACTGCGTATATGTTGCAGAAGCAACCCCGAACAACAAGGACAGTAATTCATATCCCTCTTAAACGTTTTTACTAAAAACTATCTAGCTATATTTTGAGTTTAGTACTTAAATCTGAGTAACTTGTGAAGAAATTGAAGATTCCTCTGATGTTCTTAACATTTATCTATAAAGTTTCTTAAGCTAGATACTCAAATTATTTGCATATAAATATAAATGCAGGAAAACCAGATAAATTTAGCAAAACTCTGTAAAATCACTAATTTTTTAGCCAGGAATCTCAAATATGCTAGAAATTTCCCGTAATCAAGTTAGTAATCAACAAGTCTCTCCAGAACAGGCCTTAGTATTACCTTTAAGCACCGTGCGAATTGCGGAGATTTCCTTAGTTGGGGGTAAAAATGCTTCTTTAGGGGAGATGATTCAATTACTTAGACTAAAAGGTGTGAGAGTCCCCAATGGATTTGCCACTAAGTAACCGAACAGAAATATTTACAAACTAATATCTAGGGTCTGTTAAAAAACTCCACAAATCGAATCTAGGTGCCAGACGGTGCAAAAAATGGGAGTTTTGGAGGTTGATCCCCAAATTAACCCCAGGATTTTTTCCCGAAATGCAAGGATTTTGAGTCTCTAAATGCCATATTCTTACACCTATTTGGACTAAAAACGATTGAAACCCTGATTCCAAATAGGTTCTAGCTTTATTCAGCTAGCCCTACTATTAGGAATCCGGTTTGATGGGCGAGAAACGATCTGTGTAGGCTCTTAATACTATTTCACGAAAATCTTGATATAGTCCAACCCCTTTGTTGCCTTACTCCCTTCTGACTTTTCCCGTTATTTCTTTATTCTAGTGATGGCGTAGCCGTCGCTTACCATAACCCCCGTCCCAAAGTCCTATTGTCTCATCGATGATTCTCATTAAAGGTTGCTTGTTGATAATAAGCTTCTACTCCAAAACCCTTGTCACGTCCAGGTTTCACGACTTAACGGGAAAAGTCAGTACTCCCATCAGGGGTGAAAAACCTCCTACTCTACAGCCTTTCTTCCCTCCCCCTGTCCTCTATTAAGAGTTACGTTCTTATGGCGGGAAGGGAGTAACAGGAAAGAGGAGTAGAGGTGTACGGAGTTTTTTTCAAAAATCAAATAGGATTCCTATATATTCAATCTATTCACTGACCAAGTCTTTTAGTAAAAAAATGACTTTTCTTAAACTGGAAAAATTGTAGTCACTAATACATTTATTCGCTGGCTATATGTGTAACAATTCACAAACGAATTAAATGAACTCTTAGCTGACGTGTATGGCTAATTTGAACCATACTCGCCAGCTTTTTATATCTATTACAAGTTTTTAAACCTCGTTGAAACCTACTCCTGCAAAGGTAGTGGTAAAGACAAAATAAATCACCCCTGAGCCAAGGATCATAATTGCCAAACTAAATATAATCACCCAACGGTCTGTTGGTTCGTAGGTATCGTCTTCAATATGCTTACGGACAGCAAAATAGTGTGTCGTCGAAAGAAAAACTGTAACTAAACCCACCAGGGAGAAAATTAACCCTAACTTCCAGCTGTTACCAGTGTAGGGCGTTGAAGGTATTTGGAAGGCTCGCAACCGAACTATGACAACACCGAAACCTAACAAAGCGATCGCTGTCCGCATCCAAGCCAGATATGTCCGCTCGTTAGCTAGGTGATCCCGCACTCGTGATGGATTCTGCCGTCCTATAGGTTTAGATTTCAACTGCATTGATAATACCCTCAATCTTTACCATAGTAATGCATATATATCTTAAAAACAAGCCTACCCAATACCGTATTTTTACTTTATGGTATGTGAGCAATAAACCTAATTTACCCGTTACTGAACTACCCCACGGATTTATCCGTGGGGTTCCAACTTACTACGTAAGTTTCGTATACCCCTGTGTTGTCATCTGGGTTGCTGACCGAAGTTACGGTCTACTCCATAATCGTATTCACGGACTGAAAGATTTAAGCCTGCTTGACCTGCTACTGCTCGAATATAGGCTCGACTTAATGATTCCAGAATATGGGGTTCGGCTAACACAAAATTACAACAGCTTGAGGTAACTTTGAATCATACCTTAATTAGATGCTGTGAAGCTAGTGCAGCACGGCAGAAATAACGCCCCACTTCAAAATACTTGATGCGACTCAACCCAACGATTAACGCTCATTTACCTCGGACAGGACTTCTGCACAGCACTAATCACCCCAAAAAGACGTAATAATAGGCGCAAAAAGCGACGGATCGGGACTTGATGCAGGTTGACAAATATACTTCGCTCGATTTTCAATCGCCAAAATTCTATCAGGATCTCGCACAAACAAAGGCACCATCAAAAATACTGCTAGCTACTGCTGTGCTCAGATTGGTAAACACAGCCACTTCTGCATCGCCATCACGAGTCAATACTGCTCGGCTAAGGAAATCAAGTAGCCTGAAACCCTTGAAATATCGTTGTCTATGATAACCAAAAAGGGCTTAACCGAGCAGTATTGATCTAGACTGGTAATAACCGTCCTAAAATGTCCTACCTGACATTGCTACTAATTCCCTGATCAGGGGAGTGAGCAACTCACCCCCCTTACTACCGATAATCCTGCCGTTGAATACTCCCCAACCGAGCAGCATCGCGCATATTGTAATCGCTGCGAGTAAAACGATTCAACTGCATCTCAAAGAAATCCCGATTCGCCTGCAAATGCCGAGGGTCAGAATCATCCAAAGGATATAACAGAGCAGTCCGCAAAGCCTGAATGACCGCCGAAGTCACATTATACATAGACCGCTGGAAACTCACCCCCAACTGAATCAACATATCATCCTCCCCCCGACAGTACTGACTGTAATACTCCGTCAGATAGGGAGGGAGGAAATGTAACATATCCTGCATCAACAACGTCGGGGGAATGCCAGCAGTCCCCACCGGAAACACATCTGCGTAGAGGATACCATAGTGAAAATCCTTTTGGTCCCCCGGCACCTGCTGGGCTTGGGCATTATATGATTTAGTCCCCCGGAACGGAGCAGTGCGGTAGAAAACAGCTTCCACATAGGGTAAAGCCGCCTCATATAACCAGGTGAAACCCTTGGATTTGGGGATAATTTCGTAACATTTCCCCTGAATATAAACATGGTGGTAAATGGGACGCCCGGCTATGGCAAAGATGCCATTGACGATAAAATTCATGGCATCAGGTACACCCTTGAAACCACCTTCATCGTAGATATCAGACATCTCAAAAAACACCGGTGCCATCACCTCCCAGAACAACCCCAGATTGGAGTAGTAAGACATCTGCCGACACTGTTCTAAAAACATCTCTGGGAACAGCCGATACAGTGCCAACATCGCTGGGTTGCCTTGGAAGTAGGCTTGAATTACCTGATGGGCATTAGCTTTATATTCTGCTGAATCTAGGTAGGCATCAAACTGGTTGACAGGGGCGTACATATGCCGATGCCACAGCATTGCCCGCATACAAGCCTCCGCAAACTCCATGTTAATTCGGTCATGGAATAAATGGTGGAACAACTTGGGCATCTTGACGGTTTCTCCCTTAGCCATAAATGCCAACAGTTCCGGGTGAGCAGTAGCCGGTCCCCGCCAAATCCGTAAATCCGCATCATCCCCAGCGTAGTGATTATGCAGTTCCAAATACTCTTGGGGTAGGAAATATTTAAAAAAGGAGAATGGATTTAAAAACTCCCTCTCGGCAATGTAAAGTAAATCCCGCCAGTAGAAATCCATCGGCACAGCATAGGCTTTATACAAGCCGATGATCTGCATCAAGTTCTCCGGCGTATCTGGTAACATCGAACCACCTGCTTCTAAGCGATGGATCACTTCAGCAAATTCATGGGTGGAGGGAGGTAATTTAGTTGCAGTTTGTACCATTGTGGTATCCTCTTGGGGGAACTCTTAACAGGGAGCAGGAACTCCCCACTACTTCAAGGCGATTTGTTTTTCCATAGGGGTAATAGCTGCCACCATGGCGGTAGTTGTGGGTTCACTCCAACGTACTAACCAGGTGGGTTGAACTCCCAAAAAGATAATTAGCACTGCCAAAATTAGGGCGGGGACCTTCTCATCCCACAACACCTTGGGGTAGTAGGCTTTGTGATCAAGTCTGCCGAAACAGGTATTATTCAACAGAATGACAAAATAGACTGCGGTTAACCCTGATGCCACGACACACAACAACGTGGGGACAGGAAAGGCAGAGAAACTCCCCTGAAACAGGATAAATTCCGCCACAAACCCCGTTAACCCTGGAATCCCAGCACTGGCCATGCCACCTAAAATCAGCAGGGCACTAATCAGGGGTAGTCCCCGAACTGGACTCATCAAACCATTGAGTTGATCTAACTCCCTGGTGCCCACCTTGGCTTCCACTACCCCCACCAGGTGGAACAGTATCCCCAAAATCAGCCCGTGACTAAACATCTGGGACACAGCTCCCACCAAAGATAGGGGAGTACCAGCCGCACCCGCCAACAGGATATAGCCCATGTGACCAATGGAACTATAGGCTACCATCCGCTTAATATCCCGTTGAGCGATCGCCACTACTGCTCCATAGATAGCACTAACAGCACCCCAAACCGCCAAGGTGGGGGCAATCACACTCCAAGCCTGGGGGAACATTCCCAGCCCGAACCGCAGTAGTCCGTAGGTCCCCAATTTGGCTAACACCCCACCCAACAAAATGGCGATGGGTGCCGAAGCTTCGACGTAGGCATCAGGGAGCCAGGTATGGAAAGGGATGAGCGGAATTTTGATCCCGAAACCCAGTAATATCCCACTCAGGAGGATGATTTGGGCTGTGGTGGACAAGGCTTGGGTAGCCTGGGCATCGTAGGCAAAACTGGTGCCACCACTGAGCCACACTATGCCTAGGAAACTGGCAAGGATTAAGGCACCGGACACCGCAGTATAAATCAGAAACTTAATTGCCGCATAGGCCCGTTTCTCCCCACCCCAAATGGAAATCAACAGGTAGAAGGGGATTAATTCGAGTTCGTAGAACAGGAAAAACAAGAGTAAATTCTGAGCCAGAAATGCCCCTGCCACTCCCCCACTCACAAATAAAATCAGGGAGTAGAACAGTCGGGGACGTTCTGTATTCTGACCACTGCTATAGATTGCCACCCAGGTCAACAGGCTATTGAGCACTAGCATCAACAGGGATAATCCATCCACCCCTAACTGATAACTCAACCCCAGTGTTGGATTCCAGGGGAGATCTTCGCTAAATTGCATCCCTGGGTTGCTAACATCAAATTTCAGCAGCAAGAACAGATTCCACAGCAGCGTTAACCCAGCCCAGGTTAATGCTACTAACCGCATCCGACTGGCTGGGGTTGCCTGATTTGGCCAAAACCCGATGATGGCTGCACCGATAATTGGTGCCCAAATTAAAACACTCAACATAGTTAATTCCCCATTTTGTCTGAGTTAAGAGGAGACCACAAAAAATGTCCTATTGTCGAACCTCAATCCTGGCAACATAACCAGTCATCCCTAAATCCAGCTGGGCTTTTTTCCGGGCATAGTGCTAAAACACCAAATCTAGAAACTGAACTCCCCAGAAGGGCCATGTCATCCAGACACCTAATACCCCTACTCCCACCAGGATGGTGAGGGCATAAAACTGCGTCTGTCCGGTGGTGCTGTACTTCAACCCCTCCCCACCTAACAGGGAGAACAACCCAACTAAATTAACGATGCCATCCACCACAAAGCGGTCAACCATATCTGCCAATCGGGAAAGTTGGGCAACGCCAAGGATGATGGTCACGCGGTAGATTTTCGTAGTGTAGAAGTCGTAGGCAATGAGGTTTTGCAATGCTGGCCAGGGGAGGCGAATTGGTTTGGGAATGTTGCTTAGGTAAATGATGCTACTGATGCCCACACCGAGGATACTTGAGGAAATCAATAGGACTGTATTTAAACTGGCCCAAGGGGGGAGTAAGGATAGACTTTGCAACACCAGGGGGAGGTGGAGGACAATGCCCAGCAGAATCACCATTGGTAGCACCATCGGCCAATGCACTTCAGGCGATCGCTCACTCATTTGTCTGGGTTTGCCACCAAAGATGAGGCAGAATTCCCGAGTTAAACTCCAGGTGGTTAAGGCGTTAACTGCAATTACTACCCCTACCAACCAGGGTCGGGTTGTCCACAGGGCATCAGCTAATTTCAGTAGTGCCCAAAAGCTACCCAGGGGGGGAAACCCAATCAACCCCAAGGTACCGACAATGAAAGCCAACCCAGAGATGGGGCGCCGTGCCCACAGTCCCCCGAGTTGGGTGATATCTTGGGTGATACTATTCCAAATAATTCCCCCGGTACTCATAACTAAGAGGGCTGCAGCTAGGGCATTGGTGAGGACTAACATCAGTGCGGCTTGGTCTTGTTGGACACCGACAGCGATGAACACTAAGCCCATGTAGGCACTGACAGAGTAGGACAGGCAGCGTTTGATATCTATTTGGGCGATAGCAATTAAGGAACCACCGATAGCTGTCACCGTGCCAATGGCGATCATTGCCGAGTCAACCACGGGGGACAGCGCCAATACGGGTTGCAGTTTCACCAGCACCCACGCACCACTAGCAACTACCACTGAGTTCCGCAGGATGGTGCTAGGAACCGGACCTTCCATCGCCTCATCTAACCAAAGATGGAGGGGAAACTGGGCGCATTTGCCCATGGGTCCAGCAATGAGGGCTAACCCGACTAGGGCAATGAGGGTAGGGTTGACATCGGCAGTTGTTGCCCATGCTGCTAGTTCGGGATAACTCCAGGTTTTTGCCAGGGGCCACAAAGCTAGAACCCCCATCAACAAAAATAAGTCCCCTACCCGTTTGGTGAGGAATGCATCCCTGGCCCCAGTCACCACTAGGGGTTGGCTAAACCACAGACCAACTAGGAGGTATGTCCCCAGGGTGAGGATTTCCAGGATGACGTAGCTGAAAAACAAGTTATTACACAAAACTAGGGCGCATAGTCCGGCTTCAAATAAGCCCAGCAGGGAGAAAAACCGTCCCCACCCCCAGTCCATTTCCATGTAGCCAATTGCATATATCTGCGCTAGGAGGTTCAACCCGGTGATGACGACCAGAGCGCCGACATTAACGGCGGATATCTCAAGGGTGATGGTCAGGTCTAAACCTGCTGTGGATAACCAGGGGATGAAGATTTCCTGGGGTGGTTGATTCCCGGCAGCCGTTAGGGCGAGGACGGAGTGAGTAAAGGCCAAAAATGTCATGACTAAATTGACATATCCGGCTGGTCTTGGTCCGGTTCTGCGAATTATCCCTGGGGACCAAGGTATGGCTAATATTCCCCCAATTAAGGCATAGCCAGGAACTAACCACAGCGTATTGAGCAAGTACTGTGCCATTTACTTACCTCTGGTGTTGGTAGTAGAAATTGTCGGTTTGGGCGGAACTGGCGTTGATCCCCGCAACCTACGTGGGATGGATGAACTAAATTTATGTTTGGTTAATTATTTGTGAATCCAGCTTACCTTTATCTGGGATAAATGGAAATTACTTCAGCCAGATCAATCTCCGATAGCTACTCTAATTAATTCTTATGTTTCGAGTATTTGGTTTGTAAATCATCACCATTGCTAGGAATCTATGGATTTTCTAGAAGATATCTTTTTGGGATTTTAGATTAAGGGGAGCAGTAGTGTAGAGGAAGATGGGGAAAAAGACCAACACTAACTACCAACCTGTAGCCGCAAATCCAAAATTCTTGGCTGGTCAATACGGGCGCATCTAAGGGTTGGGAGATGCGGAAGAAATAGGGGAAAACAGCTCATCAAAGCGACCATTAACCCAAGCCAAACGCAAATGTAATAAATGATTAAAACCAGGTTCGCTCCTACGCATACCAACACCTTTGAAAGGTTGTTAGGTTCTTTCGTAACTTTTAGGGTTTTTGAGTGATTAATTATAACAAAACCCTTACGTGGCAAGTGTTGTAAAGAATTATTCTCTTGTTTTAAATGAAATGGTTACAGGATAAGGTTTTCAACAATTCTGAACCAGATTTTCCATAAAAAAACGGAAGAACCTGAATCTAGGGTCCACATATCTTGAAAAATTGCTGCTAAAACTTCGCCTACTTTTTTGGTTAAAGCGCAAGTCTTTCTAGGCATATTTGGTGAAAAACGCTGTAAATTTTTGTCAAATAAAGGTTATGTAGTTCCTCAGTAAACTCCACTGTAGTGTTTGAGTAAAGCAGCCGTACTCGGTTCCCGACCCCGGAATAATTTAAACACCTCCATTGGATGCCTACCACCACCTAAAGCCAACACTGTATCCCGATAGCGTCTACCAATAGTAGTAACTGCTGCTTCATCTTCTAGTCCTGCTTCTTCAAAGGCAGCAAAGGCATCAGCACTGAGAACTTCAGCCCACTTATAACTATAGTAACCAGCAGCATAGCCCCCAGCAAAAATGTGGCCAAAGGCGCACAAAAAAGCATCCTCAGGTAGTGGTGGCAAAATAGTAGTTGTTTTGGCTAGGTGGTGACGTAGATCTGCTGCGGTTTCCTTACCACCAGGACGATAGCGGTAGTGTAATTCTAAATCCACCAAGGAAAAGTGGAGTTGTCGCAACATAGAACTACCACTCATGTAATAACGTGCTGCTAACAGCTTTTGATAATAGTGTTCTGGTAGAGATTCACCAGTTTCGTAGTGTTTGGCGATGCCAAAGAAAGTTTTGCGCTCGTAGCACCAATTCTCCATAAATTGACTGGGCAATTCCACTGCATCCCACTCCACATTATTGATACCAGCAGCAGTGGCATAGTCAACTTGAGTCAGGGTATGCTGCAGTCCGTGTCCAAATTCGTGAAACAGGGTCTCCACTTCATAGAAGCTCATTAAGCTAGGCTTGCCATCTACTGGGGGGGTTTGGTTGCATACCAAATAAGCCACAGGTAAGCGGATACTAGTCACGCCATTTGCGGTAATCTTGCAGCGATTAATACACCCATCCATCCAAGCGCCACCTCGTTTTTCCCCCGGACGGCTGTAGGGATCTAGGTAAAAATAGGCAATGGGGGCGCCATTGTGGTCGGCAATTTGGAAATAACGCACATCTTCATGCCAGACTGGAGCTTGACCATCAGCCGGGGTGATAGTCATACTAAATAACCGCTTCACTAGCCCGAATAACCCATTTAGTACCTGGTGGAGGGGGAAATAGGGACGCAATTCTTCCGCCGTAAAGGCAAATTTTGCTTCTCGTTGCCGTTCTGCCCAAAAGCTGAGGTCCCAGTGTTGCAAATCCTGGTCAGAGGCAAAAGCTTTGAGGGTTTCCAAGTCTTGAACAGCAGCATCATAACTAGCTTGGCGTAGTTCTTCTAATAGCCTTTCCACAGATGGGACGTTTTGAGCCATTTTGCTTGCTAGGCTGAGTTCGGCATAACTGCCAAAGCCAATTAACTGGGCTAGTTCTTGCCGTAAGTATAATATGCGCTCAATTAAAGGGTTGTTGTCTACCTCCCCAGAGGCAGCACGGGTGATGTAGGCTTTATAGAGCTTCTCACGCAAATCCCGTTGGGTGCTGTGCTGCAGGAAGGGATGATAACTGGGAAAGTCTAAAGTAATCCGCCAAGGACCATTTTCTGGGGTAGCAGTTTCGATGCCAGCTGCACGGGCCGCTTGTGTTGCTAAACTGAGCAGGCTGGGGGGTAAACCATCAATTTCCTCCCTCGTGGTCAATGTTAAGGCGAAAGCTTTGGTAGCATCCAGGATATGGTTAGAGAATTTGGTAGCAAGTTCTGCTAACTCCATCTGAATAGCGTTGAAATGTTCTCTCATCTCCCCTTCTAAGCCCACACCGGAAAATTCGGCGTCACGGATGGCGGACTCAACAATTCGTTGTTGAGCAACGTCTAAAGTTTCCCAGGTGTCACTACTTCGGAGTGATTTAAAGGCAGTGTAGATAGGTGGGCTTTGACCAATTGTATTGATCAACTGCACTACCTGTGGCTGTACAGTTTCGTAGGCAGTGCGTAGCTCAGGGCTATTTTTGACGCCCATCAAATGATTCAAGATGCCCCAACTCCAAAATAGTCGTTCTGTTAACCTTTCTAGAGGTTCTACTAGACCACTCCAGGTAGGTTGGACATTCGCTTCTAAGTCACCCAACTGCTGGTAAAGTTCTGCTACCAGCAGGTTGAATGCTGGCTCTACAGCCTCTGGTTTGATTTCTGCAAAGGGAGGGAGTCCAGAGCCTTGAAGTAAGGGATTAGCAGCAGTTACACTCATAAGC
>Ga0209208_10009328_pt1 | contig 12913 bp, 9 predicted proteins | sample S1TSphfallax_3_FD_187694 | JGI IMG/M metagenome (GOLD analysis project Ga0209208, IMG submission 187694) | Host-associated microbial communities from peat moss isolated from Minnesota, USA - S1T2_Fd - Sphagnum fallax MG (SPAdes) (version 2) | ecosystem: Host-associated > Plants > Peat moss >...
AATTGGTCTACTCACACAAAATGTGAATGTGGAGTTTGCAAATGTAATGGGGTTGTTGGTATTGAATGCAGGAGTGTTGATGATCATTTTGTTGATTTCCAAAGTTGAAGTAGGAAAACATGAAATATAGCACCCAAGGGATTTTAAAAATTGGCACAAAACAATCCATTGAGGTTCATGAAGCAAACTTGTATGATCTTCACAAACTTGGTGCATTATAATTTTTAGTTTAAAGTATAGATCACAAGATATATAGAATTGGGAATATTAGATGATCAAGCAAAGCTTACCTCAAGGTGTTGATGTTCAAAGCTTGCGATATTTTGACCTTCACCAAATTTCCATTCTCATCGTAAAACAAAAATTCGGCATTGAGATAATCAGGATCTGTGATGTCTTGGTGATTCCCTTTGACCAATGCCTTCCAAACCTCCCACAAACGATCAATGTTGCTATGATGTGCATGAAAGATAGGATCAAATGCAGAAAATTGGGAATTCCCCATATCTGATGTTGCAATTTTTGCTTTTGGATTTCCAGTCCAAGTATGCACAGGGACATGAGGACTAGCCTCCACTGTTCCTCCTCCAGGGCCAGCCCAACCACCCAATTTATAAGGTTCTCCAAAAAACAATCGACTAATCGGTGCACCTATCACCATTTGAGTGTACATGATTCGGTTGTTTGACTCACGCAATGATGCTTTTAGACTCGGAGTTTGATTTTCACATTGAAACAAATTTTGAAGATCAATGATGTTTGGGGGTTGAGCACATGCATTCCGATTTGCATCATACAATGATGAAGATTTGTTTTTGTACATTGCATTTTCAAAAACATCAGGAAGCACATTAGCAAGTGGTGGATTGGCTGACTGGTCATCCCAATTCCAGAATGGGATTGCAAATGTGTCATCACCCACAAGTTGTGCAAGGATGCGCTCGTGAAAGTAGAGGAAGAATCGGTGCCATGGAAAGAAAAACCAGCCATAGTGAATCTCAAGCCTACTTTTTGCCATTGGAAAGTAAAAAGCTGCATTGCAATATGCACAATGGAGGTTAGCTTGATTCTTCCATGATCGCCCATCTGAATCTGGTAGCGCCCTCAAAAGCTGGTATGCCTTTTGATACTTGGCAATGTAAGCATCATCCAAGAGGTGGGCGGGTCGCCTTGAACGCATTGGGAGTGTCGTGTCAAAAACATAAAAATTCTCAAACGTCTTATTATAGGGAGGTGGGCAACACCCTTGTGAGTTATTACAGTTCCTGAAATCAGGTGCAGGAAAGGGTAGTCCTTGCACTAGTCTTCTGCATGAGCTAGAACTAGTATCAAACACCAAACACACCATTAGCATTATGAGTGCTATGCTCCTAATTCTAGAACATGACCCTGCAAAATTGTAAAACATACATGTCCTCATTGTGCAAGCTGAACAAACTTTACTAACTTACTTACCCACACAGCAAGCTCAAAAACCATATGACCCAACACTAATTATACAACTGACAAAGTCTCTAAGCTTTTCATGATCTCAAATGCATCCAAATCTAGAGAAGATAGTTCAATCTTGGGTGCTAAGTTATACTGACATCTACAGTACAGACTTGCTACACTTCATACATATATGATATATTATTGAAATGTGTATACAGTAAGTCTGGCCTATAACACCACTTGACTATTGAAGCTGTGCTGGTTCTTGCATGTACTGGAGCTGCAAATCTGCACTTGGAGATGCTACTGGACTGTTGTCTTGGACTCCTCCTTACAAGGCTATAGCTTGGTACATATGCTTGTGCATGGGGATCCTTCTTCTAGATGCAAGCTTTTCTGTTTTCATTGCAGTTGGGTCAGCTCTCATACATTCTCTGCCATGTCAGTGAGGAAGTGGCTTTCAAAAGAAAAAGTTGGGGTGGTTGTCCCCATGACTATCACACTGGAGCAACTCTAACCCCTAAACCTTCACAATGCAACACTTTTTTGATTCAGTTCATGCAACTAGGGTGGTCAAATTGTTGAATCCCCCAATCTGGAAAATAATTTTCCCAAGCTTAACCTTACATTCTATTCCTCAAAATCCTTCTTTTCTTAGCCTAAACAGGTGGGCCAAATACAAAGGCTATAACAATGCTATGTCAGATGTAGTATGTACCCACAACTAATTAACAATAAATAGAGTCACAATATACTATGATACTAGTTGACATGCAACTTTGGGGAAACCACATGGTATTCTCTCACCCCCTTTTGCAGGTGAGCTCACCAATTTTGTGACATGAAAATGCATTCCATGCCTTTCTTTGATAGGTCATTTTGTGTTGAGGTGTGACTATTACTTTTTTCTTTTTGTTGGGCAATGCATTTAAGTGAGGACTATGCATTCACTTGGGTTTTCTACAGCTTGATGTGAAAAGTAGCTTACACAATTTTCAGTCAACACCATCCCAATTTGATAGGTAGTCACTCAATTACCTCCACTTAAGTTACAAGAGGAAAACAATCAAAGAGGCACTTGGATGCCATCCTGAAAATCTTATGGGAGCCATGTTGATTTTCTTCACACCTTGATGTGGATAATTGGTTAATAATTATCCAACAAGCTTAAGTTCAAATGTGGTACCCATGTCTACTCAAACTTAGATTATGCTGAAGGCAATTTGATGTTGCTTGATTCAGAGCTCCAACATACAATAGTTACTTATTGCTCTCTATGGTATGCTTTTGATGGTGCCAACAATGGACTGCCTTGATATCACTAATTTAAGCAAGAAATAAAAATTCAAAAGAGGGGCTGGAGAAAAAACCATTGGATTGGTATACGTAAACCATGGGTGTGGTTCCATATTTATTCCTCCCCTCCACCCAAGAATCCCTAACCTAGACGTACATATAGCCAATGCATTTGTGAAGGAGAAATGGAGATATACACCTTAGCATCACAGGCACATAATAACTTAGATGTTCCTGACAATGAATATCACTTACCAATAATGACTGGCTTTGCAATGGGTGTGCGCTGAATCTACCACTCGGCAATTTTACCTGCTATCTACAATAGCTAATTTAGCTGCAACAGGAGATACCACATATACCTTTCACCAAAAGCATGTGGAAGATATTGGCCAAGCACAAAATAGCTGTAGTGTTCGATATGGCATTGGACTTCAAGTTGTTTTATGACAACATGCTCAATAAGAAAAAGCTTTTCTCAGACTTTTAGAAACTACTTTGATTTTATGGTAAAACTCTTTTAATTATGCTTGAATTGACTGGTTTTCAATGAAGAATACTTGGTACATTGGTTTACAACTAATTTCAGTCGAAGAACTGAGGTTAAAGTATGATGAAAATAAATTTGACCACCTATTCCTTTTCCTAATAGCCATTTTTCTTTGACTGTCAACCTGTGTAAAATGGCTTAGAACTTTCGGAATGGATGAAATTGGAAATAATTGAAGAAGTCTTAGAATGGATGGACCCAAGGAAGTATGCAAAAAGTTCAGTTGTGAAAGTTGGGGTTTTGTTTTTCCCTCCCTAAATTAGCTTCATTTTCATCCATTGTCCAACTTTCCCGGATTTGATGAGTCATCCATTCTCTCACTTCTATGGGCTCACCCACTGTCCCATTCCCCAATTCAAACCACCGTTCACCTTCCTGAGGCAAGTTGGGCCAACTTCAGTACTTATGTTGAGCAATTGTCCACCTTTCTTGAGTCCATCCATTGCCCCATTTCCTCATGAGAGTTGTGCCAACTTTGCTATATTAATTCATTCCCCTACAAATTGTCCAACTTTTTAAAGTTAATCCATTGTCCCATTTCCTCGAGAAAGTTAGGCCAACTTTGCTGCATTCATTCATTGGCCCACCAATTGTCCAACTTTCTTGAGTTTATACATTGTCCTACTTCCTCAAGAAAGTTAGGCCAACTTTGCTACATTCACTGATTCTCCCCCATCCTTAATGTTCACAATTGTCCAACTCCCTGGGGTTCATTCCTTTTCTTTCTTGAGTTCATCCATTGTCTCATTTGGCCAATTTCACCTATTGTCCAACTGCAAGAGGGAAGCGGGGGCCAAAGACATTGGGCTTGAACAATCTATCAATGTGCAGGGAGGCCCATAAAGAAGCTATGATGCCATTGGAATGGACTGTCAAAAGGCCATTAGGGAAGTTTCATAAATACAACACTCTAATGACTCTACATACTTTTGGTGATGAAACTTCCAAATCCTCCATACCCTTGAGTGTTATGGCTGGCAAGGAAGGTTGCTACAAGTAATGAGAATGTGAATTACCAAGTCAGGCTAAAGCTATACATATCATGGTGAAGGTTCATGTCAAGACATAGTTTTACAGTGATATTTTACAAAGTTAATCTCCAGCAAGTTGAAAGGCTTGTCTTTGCTTCACCATACCTCTGGTCTGAAGTGCACTCTCCAGTGAAACAAGAAGCTGCTCCTTTGTCAATAGTTCTGCCAACTTCATCTGCCACTCAACAGCACACCCCTTCTTTATTATTAGGCTACACCTATATTGATCAGACTTCTTTTGTTTGTCAAATTATGACTAAACCCTAAACCCTCACCTTTGAAAGATGGGCACCTATGACCACAAAATAATTATTTCCAAATTTAGTAATTGGAAAACTAAAACCAGCAACTGATATGTTGTAAGGATCTTCACTCCCACATGAACGTCCTCTTTAAATTCTCTGCACTGTGGGTGCCAAGAGATTAGGGTACTGTTATCCAACATGTTACGTATGATGAAAATCAAGCACTTTCCCATTTCCCATCTATTAAGTTGCTAGTCCTTTCAGTGTCTTTTTAAGCCAGATTCTTTAGCATCACATTTAAATTGAGTGCCAGAGACACTTGGGTCCTGCCAATTTTACCTTAACAATCACAATATGTAGCATTGTGTTGTCCACTGTAGATGTGTTCGAGTGTTTGATCTCCAAGCGTAGGTCTTGCAATGCCAAAATTACATCAGCAATAGTATAAATATGCTTCAAACAGTTTAGCCGAATCATGGCCTCCTGTCCCATGATGTGCACATTCAGTGTGGGTTTCTCTTCTACCAAAAGTTCTCTCAACAATGGTGCTGCAGCACCCTTGGCACTCCTCTCAGAATTTGGGTGAAATTCCTCTTTTGTGAAGTTGGATGTGGTTGTTGTGATGATAGGAACTGGTGTCCTATCATGTCCAGGCTTGTTTGATGAGTCACTTGCACAACGACTCTGGAGTTCCTCAATTTGTGATTCTGATTCCTGGAGCTTCTGTTGCAACTCTTGGATATATGTTATTGCATCACCTAATAATGACGCCTTGTCCATCTGTGGGAGCACAGCAGTGAAAATGAGAAGCTATTCAGATTTTCTGAAGGCTGCTGATGACCAGATGATCGGCAGCCTCAGGAAAATGACAACTTCTGCAGAAGCTCACAACAACCTACTACAGGTGAAGTGCACCTCTATGCTACTTTTGCTACCAAGATAAAGATAGGATGGTGAGGATAAGTTGCAGGTGGGCACCTTTGAAACATTGGGTACAACGGCCCGCAATGCATAAAAGCGCTGGTTGAGTTTTTCTCGCCGTTGGCGCTCTGCCTGCACATGGTTGAGAGGCTCCTCCCTATCATTTGCAGGTTTCCGGCCACGTTTGCGAGGCGGCCTTGGACCAATGCTCAAGCTGCACTCAACACTGTCTTTGAAAGTAACCTCAGATTCAGACTCAATACAATCAAGTTCTGATTGATCAATACTGGAGCGCCCAAAAACATTATGGGTGGGAGGTCCCTTGATTTCTATAGGCTGTTGCTGTTGTGATTTCAAAACAGGACTAGGCTTCTCAGCCAAAATCTTCATGTTATGGCCCCTTGTGTGAATGGTAGGCACCTTCTCCTCTAGCACTGGCTGGATTAGTGTCATAGACTGTTTTGGCTCAAAATGTTTAGAAATCTCTGTCACCTCCTGAACATCCTTCTGCTCTGTGTAGCCATAACTTGTAAGGAGGTTGATTTGTGGCCTTTCTATCCTACTTGCTGATGAGGGCCTTTCCAGTGGAGCTAAAGATCTAGTAGCTATACCATGCGGCAACACTGAAGGCTTCACCTCTGAGACTGAACTTAGGATTGGGGTTGGAGGACTTGATGCAAGTAACGAGTGCCTGTCTTCATACAGAGGTGATCTATCTACAGTAAAAGGTGACAAGCCACGAAGGGCATGCTCCTTGTCAACAGTGTCAGCTGATACTACATCACTACCAAACGGGAAATCTTCAGACCAAAAGGAGTCAAATGACTCCATGTTTGTACTTGCCATCGAGGAAACCATCTTGTCCATCTGGAAATATCCTCTAGAACCTGTTGCCACACCTGAAGCTGTACTGATTAAACTAGGGTTGGATGTAGAACCATTTGTAACTGTCATGTTTGCATTGCTTGAACTTGGCTGCAAGAAATCTGGATTCCAATTCACTTGCATGGATAGGGCTGCCACATCATTGAACCCCCATGCCGACTCATCAAACAACGTCTTGATGTTATGCACAACATGCAGGTTCTCAGCAATCTGCACAATCCAATTAGATGATACAGGTAAGTGGAGAACTCACCCAAAAATGCAGAGCATCACAAGAAGCAGGAAAAGTAGCTCAGGACAAAAGATCTGATACCCACCAGATCTGTTGAGCCAAGCTCAAGTACACCAGTTCCTGTTGGTACGCACAAAATTGTCTGCAACAACAGCAAATCATTCTGATTGAACCAAATAGAAAGGCAGATAAGCATTGATGAGATTACAAGCACAGCAGGAATGTATAGAACACATGGACAGATCTAGTAGGAGGACCAACTCATGAATTCTACCAAAGCATTAAACAAAGAATAGAGGGAAACTTAAGACCAACATGGGAAAGTCTATCATGCAGCACACTGACAACACTCATCTCTAAGACAAGAAAACAAGATATGGGTCTTGCCAAGGATGAAGTTACCTGAATGCCAGCCATCTGTCCCCAAAGAGAGAACCATCAAAGAAGAAAGCACAAACACAAAGTAAAGTTAGTCAAACTGAGATTGCTCCAACTGTTTCTCACTCATTCTACCTGCCCACCTTCATTTTCTCTCTGGATGACCATAGTGATGATTCCAATCAGACATAAACAATGTACCTATTTCTCTCTGAAAATCTTTAGGCCAAAAACAAAGAGTAACCTGAAGATGTGCAAGCAACATCAATCACACTGCAGTTGACACCAACAGACGGGAAAGGGCTGATTGTACCATTGCCAAGTGAGCCCGTGTACAGATTTGGTTGGAAGCCTTGTTTGCCTCAATCAGCCACACATGCTGTCCTGTTGACAGTGCCCGGCCTGGAATCCTACATTAGACAACATATTCAGAGATTACCATCAGCCTGCTGGTTCTGTGAACTCCACCATGTAACAACTTTGTGGTGATGAGATGACAATATTGATCGCCAATAATAATAAAGAGAAGTCAAAAGAAAAATCTGCCAATAAGAAAGTTTGATCTTGTGCATTGGACAAAGAGGGTGGGTGCAGTGACAGCGAGAAGGATGAGCTTCAAGGGGACTGACAGCGTACCCATGCCCCCATGCAAATGAATACGACATGGACACAAGGTAGAACCATTCAGTGTCTGTGACATAATCAAGCCCTGATGAGGCAGCAGCATCATCCTCTGAGCTACCTACAAGAGCTTGCAGCTCCCCCAGTATTTTCCTTCTGAGTTGCTGATCCTCTTCTCGGCACCCTCTCTGCGACTGCTCATTCTCCAGCAGATCCTCTTCTCGACCTTTAAAGTATCCATCACCCCATACCAACCTGTTTCACACACAATTACTCTCCAACAGATCAGCAATGTACATAATCTTCACTTATTGATGGTTGTCAATGTGTTTGACAAACATAAGTCTCTGAGTTTTCACCAATGCAATGAAGGGCTAAATGTTACTGAAGATCTGAGGCACCAGGTACCATGAGATGGCAAACAACTACAGAAGTATCCATGGAATCACCAATCACATGGCATAACCTCCACCAACTCAACCTTTACAAATGCTTCCCATTTCAAACACATATCAAACATACTAAAACTTGAAACTCTTTTGTTTTCTCAATGAACATATGGTCTCTCTGCACTAAGCTCTGCAGAAACTTTTGGAATCAGACATGATTCTGTAGTTTCCATCATATTGGTACCTTGTGCAAGTACAAGATGCAGGACAAACAGGTATACCTTGCCAGCACACGAGTGCTGACATCCAGAAGACGGTGCAGGAAACATAGCTTCCACTCTGAGCTCCAGTTAGGGCTCAGAGCAAATGCTATGTTTGTGTTTTGCCATGAGGAACCATGTCAATCCTAGGTCAGACTACTCAAGAACTCAATTCTGCAAGGCCCTACTTATCCTGCCACTATATACAATGCATTGCAGCCACAACTCAAATCATCCAACAGCATCAAGGTCTTGTGACTATCACCATCCACCCTTCATACAGTGACTTCTTGTGATATTGTAGATTCTGTTTGCCTTCAGCAAAGAAGGTGGCAGTATTGAGAAACGAAGTAGAGAGAAATAGTGAAGAAAGAGGAGGATGCCACCAAGCTGAACATCTGCAGTCAGTCAATTTGGAAACGCTCAAGATTGGAGAATGTGCATAAGGATCAGTAGAGCAAAGTTTTGCTGCATTCTAGCAGCTTACACAAGAAGGTCTGTGACTGTGGGTGTGGAAGCCTGGTGCATAACAAATGGGAGGGTGAGTGTTTGGGAGAGTGAAAAAGGATGTGAAATGGAGGCAAGAGATGGCAAGGAAATGAAAACCCACATGTCTCCACTGGGTGTTGAAGACAGCTGCCAGAAAATCACATATGTCCAATTCTCAGGTCTCTCATCAACCAAATGCTGTAACATCCGCTGCAACGCAGTCTCCCCATTTCCAGCCAGATCGCCACCCTGAGCTTGAACAGAATTACTAGTACCCGGCAACGGGCTGCTGCTGTAATCACCAGTCCCAATGAAAGCTTCCAGCATCATCATATCCTCGTCCCCACATAAGCTGCGCATGTGCCCTTCCATCATCCTCTGTGTTTCCATTTTCTCCAAAAAAAAACACTAGGTAGAGACTAAACCCTAAATGCAAGCAAACAAAGTCCTGCAAAAAGGAAGAAACAGAAGGCAGGCTCTCGTTTCAGGCAGCAGCAGCTCCTGGACTCTGACACCGAAGATCCATCTCCTTATCCATCTCCATCATCGACCCTTGTCAAATCCAAGGTCCAAGAATGTCGCTCCTCCCACACCACCATCTCCATCACTGCCTCCCCAAAAACCCTAAAAATTCAATCCACTCCCGCTTAGGTACAGTTGAAGAAGAGGCAAACAAAATCTTACAAACCCATCAGGTGCAAATGAATTGATCTCCTTTCTCAAACCCCAAAAAAAGAAAAAGAAAACAAAAAAAAGAGAAAGAAGTCTAGAACTCTCTGAGCCTCACCCATTCCATGACTGCCGCCACTATCACGTGACCCTAGCAGCAGAATTCCAACGATTCTGTTACTTCCTTCTTCACTCGATTCTCCTCTTGGGGGTCCACCACCACCCAGCAGCAGCAGCACCGACGGCGGCACTAGAAGTACGTACCGCTGCTCTTCCTAAGAAGAGCTTACAGAAAGTCAAACCGGTATGCCCAAAACCCTTCGGCACAAAAGAACTGTTCTATAGATCCCATCCACCCAAAAGACCACCGACCCAGGTACTGCCAAAAAAAAAAAAAAACACCCCGCACAATCTTCCCGTTCAACATCAATCCAGCAGCAAGACTACCACAAACGGCAACAGGAACATCGACAGACATCCCATGGCTGGCTACAAAAATTGCGTCATCTTCAAAACCAGTTTTCTTCTTCATCTCAACTCCAGCTTCCACAAAGCTCGAGACTCCACAATTCCCATCACACACAGACTCGCACAAGAGGTGGGATTGCAAGTTGCAACAACAGATATGATTCCGATCTGTCGCCCCCACACACAGACGATGAGTGCACAGCTTTGCCTGCGTGCAGCCAGAGATCCCTGCCTGCCTACGTCACACCGTCCGACGGTTGCCGACCAGTCTCTACGGCATACCGTCCGACGGGTTTCCGACCAGATTCTCTAAGAACCCAGCGGTCAGAGCAACAAAGTGACTTTTTACCAGTGGTCGCGGGTGGGAAGTTCCCAGCACAAACAAACACGTGCGTACGGAGGGAGGGGAAGTGACGTGTCAAAGGCTTTGTGTCCGCACGTGAAAAGATGGAATCTCGGAAAACTAACTCCACCAACCCCTCGTTCCGGGAATTCGGTGATGTGTCCAACACGAACCCCCTCATTCCGCGATTTAACGTGCCAAGAAAGGTGGCCGATTAATTCCTGGAACGGGGGAGATGGTAACTCCATTACTTTTTCCTGTTTTTTTTTTTTTCTTTTCTTTTTTTTTGGTGATGTTGGTCAATTGGCATTCATCCATAAGTATGTATTTAGCCAAATTTGGTGATATTCAAAATATAAAAATAGAAAACTCTTAAGCACTCTTTCATATTGCAGGTAATTGCCCAAAAAAAAGAAAAAAAACTGAAAAAAAAAATTCTATGGAAAATTCCCTGTTTAAAAGAATCACCAAAATTTGCCACCAAAAAAATCAGTGCTAAACCCACCCACCCACCCATGATTAATTAATTAATAAGAACCTAATTAGGGAGTAAATGTCCAAATCAGGCACACATTTCTCTTCTTACCCAACTTATCAAACTCTATCCCCGCCCCGCCCCACAAACCCCCCTTTTCATGACTGGTGTTTTTTGAAAGAACTTTTATTTGTAGCCAAAGTGGCAATTGTCCATAGGAATATGTAGAAAATGTGGGGATTGTCTCTGGTAAGATTTAGCAAAATATAAAACAAATATGAAATACAAATCCTTAATCATCTTTATATATTTTGACTGCACATTAAAAACCAAGTATAGAAATCTGGTGATTTGTACTACTTTTTTTCTCACTCCTGGCGATTGGGAAAACTCCAAAAAATCGCTTGATTTTCGAATTATGAATTTTAAATTTCTCTTTTTGGCGAAATTTCGCCAATTAAAAAAAAGAGGCTGTGAATCATGACTACTATACCTACTCAATAACAAACAATGCTCCAATATTTTTTAGTGTAATTGAAGGGCTTGTTACCCATTGGAAGAGAGGGTGATTTTATGGATAAGTGATACTTAGGTATATCTTTGCAATTAGCACGAAGTGCAATGCATGCACACACCCACCTTTGTCCCTTAAATTTTGGAAATTTTTTAATTCACACCTTTTTTGGTTAAATTCACACCCTTTCTTCGCGCGTCCGATTATATGCAGATTGAATTTGAATGTTCATTTGACTTAGGAATTTATTAATAACTTTTCATCTAGACATACTCAAATTTAATCTGCATATAATCAGACGCGCGAAGAAAGGGTGTGAATTTAAAATTTTCCTAAATTTTTTATCAATGAATTGGGTACAATGCAAGTAATGAAAAGACCATGTAAGATTATAGCATTATAGATGTAAATAATCCTGAGTTCCAGCATTTTATACCCATAAAGCACTGCCTGCATTTTTTCCTCCGTATTTTCAGCTCCCTTACCTGCCAGAAGAAACCCTGTTTTCAGCAAGCGGGTTCTTCTGCGGTGGAAGTTACCAGCCAGCCTGTCACTATTTCTACAAAGTGTAAAAATCCCAGCTCTGCTTTACATAGGAAAAGGACCTGAGTACAACAGGCCCATCCGTAATTTTTTACCTGTTCCCTCAGGCAACTGGCCTCGGGCACAGATCTCAAATCATGGAAGGGCCTGTACTCAAGCCCTTCTCCTATACATAACTAATAATAGTTTTCATTACTTTTACGGATAACAATGTGTGGAGTGGGGTAGAGGAGGAGGGAATAAACATACATGAGATTATAAAGCAAAAAAAATCAGATCTTTGCAAGGCTCCACCACAGTGCACAGTTATGACCAAACTAGTGGGTACCCGTGACCTTCGGACACTGTGACATATGACATCACTTTCTATTCTATTAACAATATTACAAACTCTATACATAACAAAACAACATAATTCAAAATGCTTATTTTTGAAAAAAGGTGTAATTTGCACGTCTAAGTTCAAATAATTTTCTGAAAATTTCAACAAACCTTGTCATACTTGCAATATAAAAAAATTAAAAAATAAACTCATGAACATGTGTGAAAACTAAATCCTTAAAAATAAATATATTGATTACTTGCTGAACCCAATCATAGCCTATGATATATCATCCCTCCCCCAAATTACACATACCCACTAAAGCCCCCCCAACATACAACCCAAGGAGGACGACCGGACGGACAGTGACCTTCAGGCACTGTGAAGTCCCCCAGTTTCTTTAAACTTGGTTCATGTTTTAGTTTTTTCTAGAAACTTTTATTTTTTTATTTTTTATTTTTATGTGTTTTCTGTTATTATTATTATTTTGTGTAATAAAAATAAAGTGTTTCTTTTTCACTTTTATATTTTTGTTTATTTGGATGCAAGTTTGAAGTTTGGAGAAAGAAGACACACCTCATTTTTTTTCAAGTAGGGTTTTTCTTCATTATTATAAGTTTTATTTTTTCTTAGTTTTTACTCTTGATTTGGTTTCTTCATTTTTATAAATTTTTTTCTTTTAATATTATTTTACTGTATTTCCCTTTCCTTGTTTCATTTGTTTCCATTCCTTTTTTATAGTTTTTGCGTTTTTACTTTTTTTTTGTTTATGTTTGTTTCATGCTTTAATTTTTTCTATTCTTATTTTGTCTATCTTCATTTTTTTTAAATTATGCATTTATTTATTT
>Ga0209208_10009329_pt1 | contig 12913 bp, 13 predicted proteins | sample S1TSphfallax_3_FD_187694 | JGI IMG/M metagenome (GOLD analysis project Ga0209208, IMG submission 187694) | Host-associated microbial communities from peat moss isolated from Minnesota, USA - S1T2_Fd - Sphagnum fallax MG (SPAdes) (version 2) | ecosystem: Host-associated > Plants > Peat moss >...
TGCGCCCCCCGAGTCCCGAGTCACCACCTCCACCGCCCGAATTGCAATGAATTCAATAACAATTATAATGATATAATAATAATAATAATAATTATTATTATTATTATATTATAATATTGATATTTTTCTTTTTTGATCGTGTTGAGGTTTTGAAAAATAATTGTCATAAGAGATGGGGATTGGTTAAATGGAATAATTTATTCTTGGAGTTTGAGGTACCATTCATCTTTCATGTAATGTCTATATTTTTTTTAAATCAAATTAAATTTAAATTTAAATGCATACCTAACATGTACATGCACAAAGACTGTATTTTATTTTTAAATTAAAATTTTTGATCAAGAACTCTAACCCTAACACATATTTTTATATTTTTATATTTTTATTATGTTCTACATCATACAAAGATAAATTCAGAATAATTAAACAAAAAAATCACTTCAAAAACAATCGTAATGTGCACACACATACACAAAGATTAAAAAACCAAAGAAAAAAATTCCCGCAATTGATGAAAATAATTTCAATATTAAATACATACTAATTTAAGAAAAGTTGTTGAAGTCCAAAGTGTTGGAAAACAAATATGAGTATCAATTTTTTCAAAGTTTCAATTAGTATCTACAAATTTGATAATTATTTTTTTGATGTGCTAAAATTTTATAATAAAAAGCTTGTTTTTACCTTTGGGGAGGTTGTCATTTTAGCCCCCCATTTGCCCTATTAAGCATGTGCCCAGCTTAATAGGCTACATACCAATGTGGCAATGGTTCTTTTAATTTGGGGGGAAGAGGACCATTGGTTCCTAGTATTTGAAAAACTCAAAATAAAAAAATTGTCAAATCCAAATATTTGAAAACAAGGCGTCACCAACACATTGGCCCTACCAATAGATAAGATGTTGTACATGTGCATTTATGCATGTATACAAAATATATAAATATATGTGTGTGTGTGTGTGAGTGATTTATCTATATGTGCATACATGTGTTTATACATGTGTAATATTGTTAAGATTATTATAATTACAATATTGAATCATTTATGTGAATATAATTTATTACATTCACATAACAAATTTTGTAATTGAAAACATTGATTTGTGTTGTTGATTAAGGAAAATGAAATCATTGAACAACCAATGCACAAAATAAACATTCATCGAACTAAAACTATATAACTTATTTGTCATTCTTTCTTTGTTAAAGAAGAAAATAAGTTTTTTTTAATTTGGTAAGACTAACATTTGTCATTGTTAATAAATAAAAAACATTCAAATGCAAAAGACAATCGAATTTGAACATAATCTTTCAACAAACATTGTGAGAAAATTACAACTAGCAAAAAAATGGTTGCACACATTTCATTGGCATTGTTGTGTGCAACAATTTTGCATTTATGATTATGATAAAAAAAAGTTTCATGGTTAAATATCACATTTGTAGTTTAATTTGTATTTGTTAATTTCACCAAATCTTGTTAATTTGGTTTAGTTGATTTTTTTGCATTTTTATATAGTGGAGTTTGGCAAAGTTTTTGTTAAGGTTTTATCACTATGTATCATAACTAAATACAAAAAATAGTGAATTAGTTACGAGGTTTGGGCATGAACAAAATTCTTGTTGTATTATTTTAAAAAAATTCATTACAATTTATTGAACCCAAATGAGATAATTATTTTTTTGTTATAACAATGATCTTACAAAAACTTCAACCTCTTATTTAATTGTAATGTAAAGTGTTGCTTTCATGAAATATATATTTCAGAAATACAACAATAGTTATGAATTAGATAAGTTATAAATGAAACCAAGAGAATTACAAGTTAACCATAAAAGGACAATTTGCAATTATATAAACATCATGGACAAGTAAAGTCCACTTGTCATAACACTTGGATTATTAACTTGAATTGTACAATTCAAACTCGAGATTTGTAAATGTTTTTCCAAGAGTTTTTTTTGTTATGATCTTCGAGTTGTTTTTTTAGCATATTTCATTTTACCAAATTATCAAATCAAATTGTGTGATAATACCAATTGGGGAACATAATCAAATAATTTGAAAACAAAATATATGGGTTTATGGTTTGTTTGATATGTCTGTGTTGGTCTAAAATGACATTGTGTATTAATGCATTTGTCCATATGAGATCTATTTATGTATCATTAATGACAGTGATTTTAAAAAAATTAAGTTTGAATTGTATTTATTCATAAGTGCTTATAATGTTGATGATTGATTTTTATTTTTTTGTTAAGAAATCTATATTGAAATCTTCAATTATTACAATTGAACAATGTGAAGGCATTTTTTGTATAATGTTTTAAAGATAGAATTGAAATGTGACACTTTCATCTTGGGTAGTTTATGTATTACAATTATATATAATGTTCTTTGTGTGTTATCATTAAAAAGTGTAATGATAAAAACATCAAAATTTGTAATATGGAACTTTAGTGATAAAACATTGTAATTGTTTTACATCAAATGAATGTTTTTTGATTCTTGTTTCATTTAAATAAAAAATATGAAATGTTAATAGATTTGGATTTGCAAGAATATTTCAACATGTATTGTTAAAAAATGAGTATTAAGAGATTATAAAATTAAAAATTTGAATGATAGGACTTTAAAATAATAATAACAAGTTTGTATTGTACATTTGTTCTTAATCAAAACATTTTTTCTTGAAAAGATGATCTACTTGAATTTTTTTATTCAATAATGTAAAAAATATATATAAATGTTCTTTTGAATGAACCTTTGATAATGCAATATATGTTAAACCATATTTTGTCACACTAGTTAGATCAAATGTTAAACAATCAAGTGTCAACCCTTGTGAATAATGTATAATTTGTGCAACAACTAATTAAATTGGAATTTAAAATTCCATGATAGTGTGAAAATGATTATTCCTTGTTTACATTTGAATAATTTTACATTCAATTGGGGTCCTTTTTTGGCAAGCCTTGGGAATTCATAGATTTGTAGATTTTTAATTTGTGTAGTAAATTTGATTTGAAGATTATGAAAATGTATATAAATTCATTTTTTTGAAATAATTTGTGTAAAATCTTCAAAAATCCCATTAGCACCATTCACAAGACCATTTGATGTTTCATAATTCCTTGCACATAATTCTACTAACATCTTTTTAAAACGAGAATTTTATAATGTAAACTAGTTGTTTGAGATAGTAAATTTGATATTTAAAATGAGAAGGGCATGTTTTAGTATGAACATCATGTGTTAAGAACGTGAATGTTTGACTTAATGTGTTTTGAAAAACATTTTTGTTATGCATAGTTGTTTTAACATGTGTAAAATAAATATTGTAAAGTGTTGTCTGTTGGTGTGGTTTTCAAACAATAATTATTCATAAATTTTATGTTTTCAATTGTTTATGAAATAATTTTAAATATATTTAATGTGTTAATGAGATTTATATTATCATGTTGCATCACTTCTTGTACTTCATGACATTGTACATATTTAAACTTATAATTTAATGCATTAATATTAATATATTGGTTATCAGTTTGAAAAGTCATGAATATTAAATAGAAGGTGTTTGATAGAAGTCACCAATCATTATTACATCTAACTCACCAATAAATTCATTATGGATTTGTTTTATTATATGTATATAAGTTCAATGAAAATTAACATTCTATTATTGACTAAAGATATTTCATTTATAATAAATAAACAAAGTTGATAATATATTTTTATAATAAATGTCATTTTTGCACCATTTAATGCATTAAGTTTTGTTAGATTTTTATTTAATGGAATTGCAAGTGTAGAATGTATTGTTGTGCCATTAATGTTAAATGTTGTTTTCCATGTGTATGTCAATTTCATGATTTTTGGTTTTAAAGGATCAACATTTGTAATGTGCTTAATATAATATCATAACATGTTTTGTATAATACACATGAGAGTGAAAATTTTCCTATCTTTGCATCACTTAATAAAAAAATATAAAATGATTTTGTAAGGTTTCTAATTTTTTGGTATAATATATTGTCAACAATAGTTCTTTGTTCATTATTCAATTATCTCATATGTGAAAAAAAAGAAATTATGTCATGATTTTATCATCTAGTGAAAAACATTATGCATTAACAATTTATTTTTCACATTTTTCTTTTTTGATTGTGAAAAATTATCATATACTACATCATATAACTCAATTTCTTTGGTATTAATGGATAATATATTTTAATGTGGATTATTTGCATTATCAATTATTTCATTTCAAAATAAAATTTTCCATCCATTTATTTAATGTTTTTTTTTAAAAAATTGTGGTTTTAAGTGGTTGCATTTAATATCAAAATTGTTGGATGGGTTTTAATTATATAAATGTTTTTTTTCATTTTTTTAATATCATTTTTTTGTTCCATATAAACATTTTTTCATGAATCATAATTATTTTTCAAATTGAGTTTTAATAAAAAAAATTATATATAATGATTTTTTGGAATTTTTATGTCAATTTTTAATGTTTTGTATCATCATTAACCAAATATTTTGCCAAACACAAATCATTTGATCCCTCATTTTGATTGATATACTTATCAACCAATGATTTACAATAGATTTATGTAAAATTTGAAAAGAAACTTATATTATTTATTGTGATAATAATACAAATGTTTTATCTTATCATTGACATGTGTTTATAAATTGAAATGACCTTGTTGAATGGTATAATGGTGAAAATAATGTTATATCCAAAGCTTGTTGTATAGGCATTTATTAGGCATTTCAAAATGCATTTCTTAACTTTTTAATGTGTTTAGATTTTATTTTTTTTGTGCTTATCTAATATGATTTTCATTTTTTGAATCAGACATTTATTTATTTTTGTTAAGTAATAAATACAATATGATGATGTTGTGTATGGATCCAAAACATATTTTGCATCTATATTTGCTTCCCTTAAGGGTCCTACATGTATGCCAAATACATTCATACATATATCATTTTGTTTTTGTTTTTAAAAACTTGGTTGTTATTTTTTTTGTTGTAATCCAACAAAAATGCTTTTACTTCTACTTTTAGATCTAATAACTTTTTTTCAAAAAAAATAAAAATTTAATCCCATGTCAATAAATTTAATTTACAAATTTGAATATTAATTTTACCATGATTTGACATACGATTTTGTTCGTTTAAAAATATTTTTGTATATTTCATTGGTGATTTTGGATATTGAAATCGGTAAATTGGTTGATTTTTTTTTTCATGGTTTTTTATAATGATGTATTTGCATATTACAAAATTTCATTAAAGACATTGTTTGATTAGTTAATAAATATTTATGTACAAAAAATTCCATATTTTCATTTTTGGAAAAAAAAGAAATCTAAAAACATTTTTTAACAATAATAATCCATGATTATGAGGCAAACCTTCTTATTGAAATTTGGTTATAAAAAAAAATCTTTCACCTTACCACATTTCAAATTAGTATTTCAAATAACTTTACAAAAATTATTTATTTTATGTTCAAAATAACATGTACAAATGATAGATTGTTTCTAATAAATTCCTTGATATTTAATGAATCATCTTTTTTTAATCTTACATTTTCACTAATATATTGGTTATAAAGTTTTTTTTATGTTTTAATACGAATCATTTAGGTTCATGATTGTGGTGTTAATACATAGTTTTGTAATTTACACATTGTGACCCAACATGGATGCAATGAGATGTTTTCATGTGAACATGGCAAGTTTTTAAGGCTTTTTTTTGTTTTTAGTGGTTGTCAACTTTCTACATGTTAACTGTGGAAATTATTCCGTCATTGTTTGTTAAATGTAACAATTATTATTTCAAGAAAACTTGTGAGCATAGGTAAGAAGTCTTGTTTGTTTATGTGTTATGTAGAACAAATCGATACATAACTATGGATGGTTGAGGAAGTTATGGCATTGAATGAAGGTTTGTATAGTAGGACGGTGGAAGTCATTTTGCAAGCCATTAAGGAACTGTCTGAAAGGTGCAATTCTTGTCAAACGGTCAATCTTGATGATGAACAAAGATAAGAAGGAGAATTAAACAACAATGCATGCAAGTCTTTATTTTTTCTTTGTGAGTTTCAAGTAATGATAAGTTGGGCTTGTTGAGATGAGTAATTGTTGTATCAAATTTCTACTGCGCCAATGACTATGCTATGACAAACAATATGTACTTGTCAGGAATAGGTTGTACAAGGGGTTGATGCTGAGGATTGATGATGAAAATAAGAAAGTTTGAGCTATAGAGAAAGGGCATGTAGAAAGATGAATATGTATTTTGAATGGGGACCTTTGTTGAATCTTTTTTTAGTCCATGTAGTAGGGTAGGTATTTGAGTCAATGCCAAAAGCTCAATGGGGTGTCCTTAGGTTGGGCAAAATGAGAAAAAAGAAGATATAAATGGGAAGTTAATATAAATTTATCTATAGCCTAAATCTGCAATTTTTTTTGTCTTTCTTGAATGATTTTAAGTTAACTTGGTATACATCACTCATACTTTGGTCTAAACATGGAGATCAAAATGTTTATGAGACTAGGTTTTATATAAAGAATTTAATTAATCTTTAACATTATTACATTTGTGAGAAAAGGGTTAGTAGTTCATAAGGACTGACTGAACACTGAGGGTTCTAACTTTAAGCTATGCGTCAATAGATTTTAGACTTATAACATATGGATTTGTACTTGGTAATAAACTTTCTACTGTCATTATAACAAGTTAGTGAGAGATGACCAAGTGTGTGCCAGTTGGCAATTCACACATAAAATATTGAATCTTGTTCTAACATATCAATAGCACTACGAGAAATTCTCGTAGCGTTAGGTTTGTAATTTCAAGAATGTAAATTATTGGAATATGATTTTTAGGATTTGTGTTTCTACTATGAATTTCTTGTACCTAAGAGGTTTTCTTTATTCACCCTTCTTTTAGGTTACAACACAACATGAAGTGTTATAAATGGACAAAATAATAATGAATAATTACCTTCCATGAATCATGAAATCATTGAATATGATAAGTTTTTGTCTACATGCAAAGTGGATTAATAGTCTTTTATAACTGCCATAGTTGTAAAACAACTTCTCCTAATTTGAGAAATGTTAAATGATAATTATTTAGGGAAGAACCTATCTAATTCCATGACCTTAGTTGTGAATATAAATTCATCCGCACAAATTTAATTACCCAGTTGTTTACATAGTGCTTTATTTATTACTTTAACCAAGTGCTTTGTATTTTGACATTTTTGGTGGTGTGTTGATATTTAATGAAAGAAGATGGGTAAAAAACCTTAAATTTCTACATGTTAAAGGAGCATCTTTGTGCAAACATGAGATCTTTAACAACACTAACATGTCCATAATAAAATTATTATAATAAACCCTATGCCCAAACAATGTCATTATAATATTTCAAGAACAAAACTTTAATGTAGTGTCACCATGTGAAAACAATACTATCAATGTTTGAACATGTTGCAATGTTTCTATCATTGCAACAAACTTGTCTAAAATGATTGTGACCATCTCCTCACAATAATTTTTTAAATGAATTGTCAAAACATGTTTAATTCAAAATTTGAATTAAATAAAATTTTGTTAGAAATAATAAGAATACATCATAAATTGATGTCATTAAATATTGCATTAATTTTTTAAAAATCCATATTAAGGTTTAAATACATCATAAATTAAACATTTTAAATATTTTTATGCATATTTGGAAAAAAACTCATATTAAAAAAATTATATGTGAAAAAACTCCAAATTGGAATTATTCATAATTAATGATAATTATGATTTGTTAATAATTATGTAGGAAAAAAATTAAATTTTTTTTCATGTGTATAAAAAATGTTTTATGAACCATTTTATGTGATTGTAGAATTAATCATTTGAACAAGAAATGTGTTAATTATGAACTAAGAAAACATTAAAAATCAAAGTTTCAAATTTTAATCCCAACACCCAAAACAAGGGAAAATGAAAAAACACACAAAATGAAAAAATAATTGCAATAATATATTTTAAACTAAATTAATATTTATGTAAATGATTTATGCAAAAATGTATCATTTACAAACATGAAAAAAATTGAACCATATGATTTAACATATGCAAATCATACACAATCCACAATATTTAAAAAATAATCATTAATTCATGTTTGTCAACAAGCCAATTAAACATGTACAAATGAAAAAAAAAATTATCAATGAACAAAAAATTATTCTCTAAGACATTTATACAAAAACCAAACATCCATCAAAATCAATATATCTTTTTTGGTAGTATGCATCAATAATGTTTTTTATATTCATATGTATAAAAAAATGTTATAATATTACATTAATGTTTTTGAAATTAACATACACAATAAAAATATTTGACATCAATTGTATTATAATGCATTTTGGGCTTGTAATTAAACATTTTTTTGAATACCCAAAACATCTCGTGATGAAAACATGATATCGTAATAAAAAAATATGATAAACTTCAATTGTTAATGATAAAAGAATTTTTGTAGTAGGCAATAAAATGTTAAGATTTATTAATTACAAATCAATGGTATAAACATGTTTTGGACTAAATTTTTAAAATGAAAATGTAAAAAGATTATGAATTATTATAAGTATTGTGACAAAATGACGTCAACTTGATCAACATTTTAAATAACCTCTTTTACATTAAAGTTTTAAAACTCATGATCCTTAAAAGAAATTTTACAATTGAAAAAAAAACCCGAATTATCACTCATTTGTTTCAAATCTTATCACACATAATTTATAATCATACAATCCATTAACACTTATCATACAATCTTATAGTTCTTTAAGATTACATTTCCAAAACATTCTTGTAAATCAAAATTTACTAGCATGTCATATCCTTTATTTAAATATAAAACAACCACAGAAATTAAGAAGTTTACAATGCTATATTAAATAAATTCAACATTTTATCATGTTATGATAACATTTGCACAAACAAGTTCACCAAAAAAAATTCAAGGGCCAATTCATTCATAGATCATTTAACAAAAAAATACAAGAAATATTCCATATAATTGTAATCTATAGACCTTGTAAAATGAAAATAATTTATTTCAATTCAATTTTAAAAACATATTAAAAGACATGCATACGGATTGTCCAACTATTGTAATTGGAAAATTTAATATAAATGTATTGACAAAAGCACCTCAATCAACAATATTTCATAACCTTTTATGAACAAATACAATTTCAAACCTACTTTCTCAAAATGCACTACTTTTAACAATACACAAGTAACCATATTTGAATTCATGCATTAGCACAATAATGTCATTCTAGAGCAATGCAAGAATACTGGACAAAACATAAACCCATATATAAATTAAGTTCAAATGATTGATTGAAGCTCATCATTGTGCTAGTACCATCAAAAACCAAAAATTAACACAAGAATGTGTGCACTCATGGAACTAATTTTAGTGTCCATCAAGAAGCACCAGACCATAACACCAACGCTTGGTGCAACAAACTTTTGAGCAGTCAATTTACATTATTTCACAGCAGGAGCAAACTTTGTTTCCTGCACTTTGTTGGCTGGGTATTATTAAACCAGCAAAACATTTCAACACAAGAAAGGAACACCAGACTAGTGTAAAGCTTGCCTTGCAACGTATCAAGGAAAAAAAAGAAGGCAGCACACACACACTATATATATATATATATACATATATATCTGGAGCATAGAAAGGACTAGGCAACCAAACTTCATGAAGGCAGATTTGCCAACTGAGTTCCAAAGACGGATCCTATTTACAGGTTCATTGATTACAGAGGGGGGATCGCCTTATTTCACTTGCCTCAGTACCAGCAAGACCTAGTTAAGCACAATTCCACAAGACTGGATTCCGTCGCAGGAATGCAGTCAGTTTATGAAAGCCCCAATAACTTTGAGGGCCAATCCAAACTACAAATACAATTCTTTCACCTCAGGATTAATTAAAGAAGATAACAACAGGTATCTAGGCTATAGTGAAAGCTCGCAGCACCTCAATGATGGGAGCTCTACACATGGGACACGTCCCACTATCGTACAACATCTGATTTGCACACTCCAGGCAAGTGCACATGTGGCCACACCTGCAAAAGTAAAACTCCCCAAAAACCCTTGACAGTCAGTCTAATACTAAAACTCAGTGTACGCTCATGCAATTTCATTCTTGAGTTTTTTTTTGGTTATGAAAGTTATTCATAGCAAAGACATTTCATATTAAAAAAGAGATTCTCCATTCAAGTGAACGGATGAGGTGATTGACTGGCAAGACAAGGGGTCAAAACTTCAAGGACACACCTGTAGAGAAGGGAGTTGATATGCTTGTCACAGCAAATACAACAAGTTCCCTTTTTTACCAGCACCCATCGTGAACCATCAACTGCCTCCTCTGGTACATCTGTGCACATGTACGCATTTCCTTAACATCTTCATATATTCTGCTAAAACCGACGTATCTATACAAATGAAGACTACATATCTAAAAAATTGCAGAGAGAACTCCACAGTAACAATTGGAAGGTACCCATAATGGGACTGTGCAGTACCTCTGCCCACATACATCCGCTGCAGTGCACCTGACACCTCCTGCCTGACAGAGCGCTGCAGCTCATATTGCATGTCCATACATGCCTCTAACATGCGCCGCATCTCACTCATGCCTTGGTTTAGGCGTGCCACATCCTCCCTCAAGCCACTATTACCAATTTCAAAATCCTGCACCATTGCTGACGCAAAGTCAATACTCATCAATGGTGGGCCATGTATTCTGCCACTCAAAAGGTTTTTCTCAACTCTGAGCTGACAAACAAAAAACTGGTACTGAATCAACTATGCAGTACTTTGAAGGTTGAATAAACATAAAAGATGGCCAGGAAAACACCAACAGAAATACTGTAAGGAGTACATCCTGGTGAGATTTCAATTGGGTCTAAAGGCAGACTACCACGAGGTTCACTGTACTTACCATATTCCTCCTACGCTGTCGAGTGGGTCGTGGCCAAGTTACATTTTGCCATGTTGGTTGAGGAGGAGGAGGAGGAGGGGGTACACTTAATGGCCTTAGGACAGGCCCTGCCCTGTGTATGCCCGGTTGTTGTTGCTGCTGCTGCTGCTGTTGCTGCTGTGTTGCAACTGGCCAGGCACGAGGGCTGCGTGCTTGCCTGTGCACAAGTGACCTGATCAGATGATCCAACCTGTCTCGGAACTCACTAGCCAGTATAGTCGTCACACTCCGCCTAGAATCAACCAAGTGTAAGCACTTTGATGAGCACAAAGCATTCCAATACATCCCGCAAGCATCACATGACCTTGGGGGATCTTCTCCTTACAAGATCTCCCCACCCACTTGAAAATAAACAATTTTGTAGCATCAGGTGCAACCAAGATAACAATAACTTCTGCTTAAATTCAGCTGGGCTGAAAGCACCCACCTCCCAAGAAGTTCACGGAGTTCCATGTCATAAACTGCAGTGGCCTCTGACTCAACCCTTTGAGCAGTAGCAACTGCTTGCCAGTCCCTACCAACTCCCATGGCTGGCCTTTCCATGGGCATTGCAGCTTCATTCTGTTGCCTCCTTTGCAGCACATCCTCAGCTGTAAGCTGTTCTTCACCAGATCGTGCATTGGCTTGGCCTCGTACAATGGTCTCTAGTCTAAAACGAAAAGCTTCCCTGCCAAGAGAATGATGCAATCCTTCAAAAGTTTTAGAGAATTCCAGGTCACTGCACAAAAGACAGCCAATGAGATATGCAGAATGTGCACACATGCCCTTCAGTGAGAGCAGATACAACCACAAACCAAATGCTGAATTGCACACAGTAGGGAAAGAGACAAGAGACAAAGAAATGGATTGGTGAGATACCTCAATCCACTAACAGCTCGCCGCTGCTGAAGCTGATCTAATTCCCTGGAGGCTGTCCTGTGTTCTTCATTGTTGGAACTACTTTGCAAAAATCTTCCCTGCAGCAAGTACTGAATCCATGCATTGTATTAATGTCAGATCACTGAATAACAAGACCAGGTGTAGTAGTACTGCAAAACACTTTCTCTACTGACTGCAGATGTCTTCCCTGCAGCAAGTACTGAATCCATGCATTGTATCAATGTCTGATCGCTGAATATGAAGACTAGGTGTAGTAGTACTTTAAAACACTTTCTCTACTGACTGCAGAAATCTTCCCTGAAGCAAGTACTGAGTCCATGCATTGTATCAATGTCAGATCACTGAATACTGAGGCTGGGTGTAGTAGTACTGTAACACACTTTCTCTACTGACTGCAGAAATTTTCCCTGAAGCAAGTACTGAATCCATGCATTCTATCAATGTCAGAACACTGAATACTAAGGCTGGGTGTAGTAGTACTGCAAAACACTTTCTCTACTAACTTTTCTGTGTTGCAAGCATATAAGCCCAGAGCAGAAAAGCTCTACTCCCAAGTATTGAAGCCAGGAAAGCTTGATGAAGTTGCAGAGAAATCTCCACAACAACAAATATAGGTAACATGACAATGAGTGCAGTCATAACCTCATGAGAGTTGCTCACAAAGTGACAGACCATCACCTTCATCACGAACGGCAGTGACAAGCTGCTATGACTACCCACTGAGTTCATCAGCTCCCAACAGTGGGTGTAGATAAGCATATAATAATCTTCTGAAAAACTTGGGCAAACCATTATACACAATCTGCATCCTGAGTTTCTGTTGCCTTTCCAGAAACAGTGGGAAGACTCAGACGTGATGTTGGCTAGCACTCAAGAGACATCGCTAATCAAAAAAGTCAACAGTATCCTCATTCAAGCTGCAACAAGCTTCTGAAGGAAAGAG
>Ga0209208_10009330_pt1 | contig 12913 bp, 11 predicted proteins | sample S1TSphfallax_3_FD_187694 | JGI IMG/M metagenome (GOLD analysis project Ga0209208, IMG submission 187694) | Host-associated microbial communities from peat moss isolated from Minnesota, USA - S1T2_Fd - Sphagnum fallax MG (SPAdes) (version 2) | ecosystem: Host-associated > Plants > Peat moss >...
GGATATAAATAGATTGCCTTGTTCCAATAGACCCAAAAAGCATATATCCTCATTTAGAAAGGGAGCTAGCAAATCCAAAAGCAATGAACATATGATAATCATATTGGGTGTTTTTAAGATTTTTATGATGCCATTGGTTGGTGACTGGCTGTACACTCAGAGAAAAAGGAAAATGATGGATAAAAGGAGTATGGGTTGTTGTTCTTTCTCACATCCCCACGTCTCAGGATGTTTTTGGCAATCAAGTTGCACTAAAGGGGACATGTTGGAGTTTAGCATGAGTTTGTTCATATTTTTTCCTACTCCTACTTTTGCATACTATGCAATGTGACTTGTTGCTTTCTTGGGAGAGAACATCCAGGGAAGGAAAACCCTTAAGAACTTCTTGTGTAAAATTCAATCAAGCTGAAAAGGAAAACATTGAGAGGTACGTTATTTAAAGTGAAAACCAAATCATTTCCATCTATTCATGATACTTCTTCACTAATGCATTTCCATCTAGTGGGTAGAGGCTCTGTTGCAGTGAAAACAGAGTTAAAAGATTTGTTTATATTCATAAAATCCTGGGCAGATATTTGTAGTGTATCTGGAGATACTCTTACAATGCGAATTATGGCTGGCTAGTCTTTATGAAATTGGCAACGGCCTCCATTTTTGGAACACCCCTCAGCCATTCTTATTTTTTCCTATGATACCCTGCAGATACCCAGTGCATATCAAGGGAAAAAAGTGACACCTGATTTTTTTTATGTTGTGCTAAAGCCCATGGACGGGAGCTTTACCAAAATTCAGAGCTCCCACCTTGGGGTCCCTTATTTCTGTAACATGCCCGTCCTGGAGCTTTACCTTACATTGAAATTGAAGTTACAATCAGCAATGGATAAGTTGTGTAGATCATGAGGGCATCAGCAACAAGTCTGATAATAATTCTTACTTCTTCAAGAATCTAAACATTGGCAAGGTGATTTTGTACACTTCAAAACTCGCATTTCTTTTTAGTAATGGTCTCATATACCACTAGAATTTTTCAAGCTATCTGGAAATATTGTTTCTAAATCCATACGTGTTATTCCCCAGTTATGACAATATCCATGTGGCAAATATCTAAGTATCCAACAAGGCAAAGACTTCCATGTTTTGCTCCATGAACAAAAAAGGACCAGTGGATTTTTCATAGTTTTAATACTACATTCTAAATGGTAGCACGTTGCAGCCAACTGCAGCTGCAGATCCACATAAAGGACCCGAAGAAAATCTGGAGGGCGCATTACCCAGTGGAATTTCTTCTCATTAAAGGGCAGGGCGTTGCCGACCATTTTGCTGTTTTATTTTTCTTCCCAGGATTTGTACGAGGCATATCAGAAGAACAAACCACAAATAATGTTCTAGTGGTGCTTTATGTCAGGTAATGCCCTTCTAGTGGTGTTTATTTCTGGAATGCCCCACTCCTTGGGCATTACCTCACATGTAATGACTAAGGACCTCGCCCAAGGTCATTCCTTCTTTCGAAATGACCAATATTTGCAGTAGGCCAGAACAGCATGCAGCAGACCCTCCACTCATTTGGCAGGAAATTACAAAACTGGGAGGGTCTGATATATGCCTGGAAATGCACTACATATAAGATCCCAAGCTCACAGAGTAGCTTAGGTCAAAAATTTCGGGCGTGCTGGAAAGGACCTTACATAGGTAAGAAATTCTGGTCAAGCTGGACATGGGGATGGCGAGATATAATCATGTTCAATGTGGTGTTAAAAGCAGTTGGTGACAGTTTCTGCATAGCTTTGGTTTCAGACGTGAAATTTTGTCATACACTTTTCCAAATTCTTGAGTGATCACATGTAATGATCTCAATCTTGCACACAGGCCCACTTGAGAAGTTTTCCTGCCTCGAATTTTATATCAGATTTCTGTTTTCTCAGTTGCTGCAAAGCAAGTGTTGTCTCTGCAGAGTGTCATACAGTGGACATTGCTGCTCTCCACATTTCTGTGTTTCTCAGAGAGGTCTATAATTGCCACGTCAACTGTAAGGTTAGCACTGCACATGCCATTCGAGTTTTGCCTGCATATTGTAGAAAAATGATCTGAAATGGCAACTACTACTGTTACTGAACATGGTCAGATTCTTGTCTAGCAATACTCACAGAAAGGAACAAATGTCTTGTTGCTGATTGTCGATGACCGGGATAAGACTGCAGTAGATAGATACCCATGCAGTTCTCTGGCTGAGAGATTAAAAAAGAAATATTTAGGGTTCTGTCTTACCAGAAACTGGCACATCAATTTGAGTTCATGCCAGCAGAACCCCATCCAAATTGTCATCAAGAGGACGCTGGAAAGTCATCTGTGGCTCCACAGTACCATCAGACAACTCACAATCATCAAACCTTCAACAACATCACACCCCACCCTCATACACAGAGTTCAAAACTGTCTAATATATTTACACACACCTGATAGTGAATACAACCCCCAAGGGTTATAACAATGGGCAAAGTTCAAACACTCCAATATGTCTACACAGTCCCTTAGTTCTGAAGACTGCATCACTGTTGATTTGAAGATCCAGATGCATCACTTAGCAAATCCTTCAAAATTTCTGGAGCAATTTGCTCCACCTTCACAGAATGTATCATCAATCTTACTACTCAACCTGCCAATGTCCTAATTCTCTCTACTCATCAACTTATGTAACTAAACATCCACAGAATGTATGGTACAAGAGAGGTGAAAATGAAGCTAGAAGAATAGCGCACAAGCATACCCACTTCCAGGTTTAACTGGCTACAGGTATTGAACTTTCAACTCCATGTCGTATCAATAGCTGCACAAGCTTATCCCTTGATAATGGCTGCTCATTCAAAGAAAACAAAAAAAGGTTTATCACATCCTTGTGCAAGACAAGTCTCACACCAGCACAGAGTTCCTCCAACACCAGCCAGTCTTATAAAGGTGACACTACCTTCAAATATCCAAAACAGTGTTACAGGGTTCAATTTCCAAAAAATGTGACTCACCTTAGTTTGAAAATCATTTACTCCAGCTTCAAAGAAAAGTTCTCTATCAGATTGCATTGCATTCCCAGTGAGAGCAATAATAGGTGTTTTCACTCCCATCATCCGTAACTGCCTTGTAGCCTGCAAGATTAAGAAAACTTAGTGGAGAACAATAATATCCCCATCTCCATATGTCTCCACCTAACAACATCAACCCTATGGTATACACCAAAAAAAACACTGTGGAAAGTTCTTCACTCACTTGATGGCCATCCATGACTGGCATCTCCTTATCCATGAGCACTAGATCGTATGTTTTTCCTTGTCTATGAAAATCTACTGCTACTTGTCCATTCTCTGCTTCATCACACAGCAGGTTGAGATTCTGTAGAACTTTCCGCAATATTATCTGCAAAAAAAATCACATCACAACTCTATGAGTGCTAGTAACCCACTTAAATGCAAACCCCAAGCAAAAAGTCATTGACCACAATGAGCAATTATTAGGAAATAATAAACAAACAACAGTTCACAAACAATAAGACCAAGAGTACAATAGGTGTAAGCAATGAACCATACCCTATTAATACGAGTATCTTCCACAAGTAACACCTTCCTTTGTCTAGGTCCACTATCTTTTTGCATATTGCCGGCTGGCTTGGTGTCAGGTTCCTTTTGCACTGACTTCACTTCCTGTTCCACACTCTTCCGTTGTCTTGAAATTGACTTTTGAGCCGTAGAAAGATTGTATTTTCTAGAAGATTCAGGAGCTTCAGAGTTTCTGTGTGTATCTGAATTTGATGGTGAAACCTCAGCTTTGTTGTTACTGTTGCGTGGCACAAGAGGGAATGGGATAGAGAAGAAGAATGTACTGCCTTCCCCTATGGATGATTTCACACCAATACTCCCCCCCACTCTCTCTACATAACGTTTTGCCATGCTTAACCCTAGTCCTGATACACCACCCTTTTGTACCCATCCTGATGTCACAAACGAGTAGGGCTCAAACAGCTTTGCTTGATCTTCAGCTGAGATTCCTGAGTAACACCCACAATATGATTGTCACAACCAATACCTCAAATACACTAAGAAAGCACTGAATACAGTGCAGACTTACAATATCATGTCCTTTCAAATCTTTCACAAATCAAGATAAGGTTTCCATCTTTGATGCTCCAATTTATTCAGCTAATAAAGAAAACTATTATTACTGGAAAACTCGAAATGTTGCAGTCAGCTTGGGCAATAGGAAAATGGGATGTCAGGATAGTAAACCACAGGATTTTTCTTTTCCAGCTGAGATCTTCAGCAAGAAAATTTCTCAAGCAAACAGACAACCTTGTAGAACATGCATCCAGTTCAGACTTACCAATTCCATTATCTCTAACAGAAATACGAAGTGTTGCAACCTTGTCAACAGTATTCTTGGTCTGTGATGATGTCTTTGTAAGTATGGAAGAGCCAGTGACTCCCAACAAAGTATCCCCAGTTTGAGCAACAGGATCCATGGATGAACATGACTTCTCAGACAGAAGAGGAGGACCCACATGTTTGTTTTCCACAACTCCCTCACATTGAACTTTCAGCTCAAGTTTACCACCAGCTGGAGTAAATTTCACTGCGTTGCTAAGAAAGTTACCTGTAGGATGTACCAATATTTGCACATCAGAAAGGTAACAACAAACAGTCATTTAGCAAAAGGACCATCATCTTTGGAACACACTAGGAGTTCACGACAAGCAGACCTGATTGGATGATTTACTAGAGGAAAAGGCTTAGGTGAAATCCTTACCCAAAGTTTGAACAATCCTTTGTTTGTCCCCAAGCACAAAATGTGAAGTCAGAAGCTTGTTCACAAACTCATCGACATCCATATTGAATGCAATTTCCTTTTGCTGAAGTAAGTCTTTCAACCCCCAAGCCAAAAACTTAATGACTGCAAGGATGTCCAACTCATCACTGTGAAGCTCCATCTGACCCACCTCCCATTGCCCTGTGATCAAGGAAAACCACACACTGAGAGCTTTGATGGGATGCTGGTTATGGATTATTTAGGTTGCCATTTTGGTCAATATCCTAACAACCATCTGTACACTCCATCAGAGCTCTGAACCATACCCACAGACTAACAGTGCACACAGAGAAGATACCTCTTTTACATACCAAATTAAAAGCATATGTTTCAAAGAATACAAGAGCCACTCTCTCATAGCAGCAACCAAATGAGATGGCATTCATCTGCAACTAACCCATATCTGTGACATCATCAAGAACACTGGTCATGGTCTCTGCACAGTCCAGCATCATCTGCACCAAGTCCATCTTGTCTGTACCATTCCCAATTGGATCCGTCACATCTCCAGATGCCTGCATATGACCTAAACCCAGCACTATTGCATTGAAGGGAACTGCACAAACCAGGAAAACAAAGGGAAAAAAAACAGTCAACAATCTGCTGCATTTCTCCTTAGGATGTCACCACAACCTGCACACTTGTGTCAGTCCTCCCAACACTACTGTGCATTATGCCTGACATTACAAGGCATGTGAAAGTACCTGCTTGCTGCTGCTGCAAATCATATGAGCACAAATTGCACACAAATGCACTTCTTTGCTGCTGTGATATGATTTTGCTGGATGCACAAGTTCAGCTTCTTTTCCAGGTTTCCTTGATTTTCATCAGTCCTAATGATTAACAGAATAGGTTTAAAAAGCAACTAACCTCGGATATTGTGGAAGACATAAGCCATGAACTGCTGTTTAGCTTGCTGTGCCCGCTGCACTTTCTCATCAGCTTGCTCAATCCTCATTCTACTGTCCTCAATCTCCACACAGTGCGAACAGCTACCATCTGGTTCATCATGAGATCGGCTCCACAAGAAACTATCACGGCTGGTCCCCCAAGAACCGGAGATGATGGTCAACAACGCACTCAAGATGCCCAGAAAGGGACAAGCCCTAATGAACATCTTGCAGTAGAAGAAAAAGCTAACTGGAGCCTCTGCATCATCAGCAGGAGCCATTGAGGAGCTGCTCCTCTCCAGAGGCACTTCCTGCTCATATTCGATGCCGTCGCCTGAGGACCTGGACGTCAAGAACCGGAGATAGACGAAGACCACGACGACAGCTGCCACCATTGTAAGCAAGGCGCGAGCGGCTTGCAGAAACAACGCTATCTTCGATTTTCTATCAACCTCAACATCGACGTTGGTAGCAGCAGCGTCGTCGTTGTCGTCTGCTGTTGCAACGGTGAGAGATTCTGTCAAGCGTGTTGTTGTTGTTGTTGTGCTGCTGCTCCGAATGAAGGAAATGCTGCTACTTCTTGTTGTTGCGGCGGGCGGTGTAGCGCTCTGTTGTCGCGCGGGGAGGGGCGATCCTCCTTTTGTCTGGCCGCCCTTATTGAGTTCGTGCGAATGGCCTACAAATTCGTTTATCAAATACTGCGTGCCTACAGGAAGGCTAAGAGTACGCCGGTCCTGCAACGAGGAGTAGTTCTTGTACACAAAACTATCAAGCTGCCCGCCCTTGGCCTGGTGCGAAACTTCACTACTACTAGAGAGCTGAAGAAGCGATCCTTGGTCCGATCCTGCTGCTGCTCCTCCTCCGCTGATCACCTGTTTCTTGCTGCTCTCGCTGTTGTTTCCAGGGAATCCGGATCCTTGCGATCCGTTCTTCCAAGGCAATCCTAAGTGAAACTCTTCCCTAAGCTGGCTCACTGTTCTAACTAAGCTACTCGTGCTGCTGCTGCTGCTTCTTATGTCATGTTCGTATACTGCGCTATTATGTCTGATGAGTCGGAACCCTCCTCCATTCTCACGCACTGTGGAAGTCGAGTTGCCGGTTTCAAATCCTGCTCCTCCTCCTGCTGTTACGAACGGCTCCCCGCCCTCGTCAATCTTATATACAGCGTGCTGCGACGGAAGAGACCATGGCGTCGCTCCTCCTCCTCTTCCTGATCCTTGCCTAACTCTCATCCCTACCGATGGAAAATCTTACACTCTACCAAAGGCTTCCGAAATTCGCACGAGCTTCGATTGTCGTCGGTTCTGAAGAATAAATAACTCCAGAAAAGCGATCTCCCAACTGCGGAGAAAGAAAATCTTTCTAACAATTTCGAAAACAACCAAAAAAAAGCAAACAAACCTGCTCTATTTCTCACTGGTCACCAACCGACTTACTTCATCGGCGAAACCGGAAACTCTTCTCACGCTTGCTTGAAGAAGATCCACAATCTCAAGAGTAACCAGGCAAAAATCCGTTCAAACTCGTCAACAAGACAGGCCGCGGTTCATCAGCGGAGCGAAACCAGCAGCAGAGAAGAAGAAAAACCGACAGAAGGTAGGCAGAAGAGTCTTGTCTCAGTTGCTGAGACCTCGAAAACTCACGCATCTGCGAACGACAAACGCCGAAGATGGGCCAAAGAAAGAAAAAAACTGATAAATAAACAAATCTGTACAGAAAACAGAAACAACAAGAGACGGATCCAGATATGCACACAGAAGATGAAGAGGATTCGGGAGAGAACAGACATAACAGAGACGGATTTGGAACTCCTCTCCCCTCCTGAGCAAGCTCTTATTTTACGCTGCAACAGACGCGATGCGCGCACGCCACAAACGCGTGCGCAAACTCTTCGAGGCCTCCTGTCCACGGCAGGCAGACGGACGGACAGACGGGAACGGGCAGGCGGGAGGAGGGATCCGGCGGGTCTACTTGTCTGCGTCCTCCTGCCGGGAAATGCTGAAGTGTCTTTGACGCCGGGTGAGGCGGGTCGCCCGATTAACTGCCACATTGCAAAAGGGGCCCAGGAGCCTGCATTTTCCGCACGCCGCAGGTGACCCGTTGTCCAAGCACCCATGGTTTCTTTGGGTCCACGCATGAGAAGCAGGTTTTGAATTTTTTTATAAATAATAATAAATACATAATTAATTAATTAGTTTACAAAATTTAAATTATTTCTATAGATTTTGTTTAATTCTAAATCTAAAATAGTTTTAAAATCTTTTGGTGTTAAATTTTTTTGGCGAAATTGAACAACATTAGCAAAATTAGAAAAATTTACACTAGAAAAAAATAATAATTTCCCATTTTGTTTGTTAAAAAATGGTGAATTTTGCTAAGAAAAAAACACCAACATTGAGAAGTTCAAGTTCCAAGTTCCAGTGTTTTTTTAAGGAATTTTTTGTTTGTAGCCAAAGTGGAGACCATCCATAAGAAAATTTAGCCAAATCTGGATACAAACCAGAAATAAAGTACAAATCTTTAATCATCTTTTTATATTTTTGGCTACATAGTAAAAACCAAGTATACAAATATGGCGTTTTTACTTTTTTTTTCCTCCCTCACTTTTGGTGACTAAAAACATCCAAAATCATTTCTTCTTCAAAATTTAAAATCTTAAAATTTTCTTTTTGACAAAACCTCGCTAATTAAAAAAAAACGGCCCATTGAGAACAAGCAAGCAGGTAGTGAATCTGGGGGGAGACCCCAAAATGAAAAGAAAAAAGAAAGGAAACCTCAAATAAAGAAGGAATGAAGTCAATTTGAACAAAGGAAGGAAGGGGGAAGTCTATCAATACAAGGAAGGAACGAAATCAATTGAACATGGATGGAATGGAAATTGATGGAACAAGGAAGGATGCAAACAAGTAACATACGGAGTGAGTTTGTGAAGGTTTCTTCATTTTGAAGAAATGGCAATGTTATTATTGTAGGTTTACATAGGTAGCTTAGGGAATTGAGTGATGGGTTCAATTTGGTGAACTAGCAAACTTATTTCCTCTTTTTTGGTAAAGATTTTTTATAGTTTCTCGCATGAGGAAAAATTGTGCATACATGAATGAATGATTTTTTTTGACATATCCATACATACAACAAGGGTCACAACAACTCACAAGGCAAAAGGGAGTTCAACTTAGTTCACATTTTTGATTTACTACATTGACTTGCGATCTCCGGGATGCATTAGAGGCAATTAATTTTACTAACCCCTTCATGTCTAAAGAAACACAAAGTTCGACAATAATACCTTAGCTTAAAGTTTAGGGTGTTTAAATTAACTTATTAGGTATTTCCTAATTTAACCAGAGAGATTCTTCATGTTGGACTTCACAGTGTGAGCCTATCAACAGTGTCTAGGGTGTTTCCTTTGGAGAGCAACACCTGGGCATACAAAAAAGGAGCCAAAAGGTTAAATATCTCAAGTTCGTGTGACATGCCATTTTGTTACTGCCCTAATGACCCCCCCACTCCCCTAAATAAAGCAATAAAAATCTTGAGAGAAAGTGAAGCGAAATCTTTTCAAGGAGAGATTTAGGGTGGATCTAGGGTGGACTTATGGTGCATAGGATTTTAGGGTTCATTCATTCATGGGGGACTTAAAATTAGTCATTTAGGGTCCCTCCCTTTATGAGGCTATAGATGCAAAAGTGACCCCCATGGTTAAGTCACAACCATGTCTATAGCCTGCCCTTTACCATGGTTAGTAGTCTTTTCTATGTAACTTAACCAGTTTTGGTCTTCTTTTGGTTGTAAATTAACCATACTTATTTAAGATCCTCTCTTGGTGGGGGTAGGTGGTCATCTGCTGGTTGCACCAGTTCCGATCCCACCAGTTACAGTTCGTGATATGAATGGATGGTAGGGGGACCAGTTCCCACTTGTGGAACAGCATCTTGCTCAACTAGGCTCAATGTGTTCCCAGTGGAACACAACAGATTACGTACTAGATACTGTCTGTACAGTATATTGTGTTTGACTACAAACCTCACTCTCAGTTCAGTTGGGATCCCCGTCCAACGGAACTGGTGTGCTGGCTGCTCTGAGTTCTGTCAATGGGGGCCACTTTGAGGGTTTCTGTCCATTGGTGTGCTTGGTGAGTGCTGGTTTCACCTAATGAGCTTGGAAAGCTTTGATAGTATAGACCCACCGACCGACCATTTGGCAAAACAAAGAAACCAGAATGGAAATTAGGTACTCTCCCTGACTCTCCCTGACTCTGCCAACTCCTTCTCCTCATCAGTCAGTGTATTGGAAGCTGCTCAAAAGATTAAGGAATCATTCACAAATGAAGAACATATGATGCAACTCATTCAAGAGGAAAAGGATCACATGGTTGGGTCGGTAAGTGGGTGCATGGGTTGGGTGGGAATGACTTCAACACTATTTCCTTATGAATCATCAAACTAAAATAGCTTAAGAAATTAGTCTCTTAATCATCCATCAACTACTCATCTAAGTCCTAACCAAGGGGTTTTTTTCAAAATTAAAAAAATAAAAAAATTGGAAATTTTTTTGGGTAATAATCTACAAAATTAGTTGAATTTTACACTAGAAGTTTGATTTTCCCCAGAAGTTTACCAATTTTTTTTGTCAAGAAAGAAAAAATGTTGAGGAAAAAAAAAACTAGTCCCAAAACTATATCCTTACAAGGTAATTTTGAAGCGTATTTTGTCAAAAACTTTATGAAAAGTTATGAACTATGATGTATTTGTTGCAATGCTTTTGATCTACTACCGATAGCAATAGCTATTGATCACAAATTGTTCTAAAAGGGGCCTGGTGGGGTGGGTTCACAAGTGACGAGAAATTGATGCAGGCTTCGTGAAACGTAAGGTCGGTGGATTCTTGGAAGGATCGCACGGAAACGTGAGGAGGAGAAGTATGGGTAATAGAAGCCATGTTTCGGTGTTCTATTGGGTGCCAGGTTGTTCCAAAATATGTTATGTTCGTTGCAAACTTTACTCTGATTTGAACGCAAAGAAAGAGTTTCCGAGGACTGATCTGGACCATTCCTAGAGCTACAACACACCATATCAGCCCTCGGAATCCCTGTCCACCAGTTCCTTTTTGTGCAGAGTTCCATGTTGACATTTTCTGCAATTCCAGCGGATCCTCCTTACCTTCCGACTTCTTTGTTCACTTTCGTGTATTTTCTTTACACCTCGTAAGCCAGAAAAACGTGCCCTACTACTTTTTGTAGTGTATTTAGACGACCATTGTCAAGCCCAAGACATCAGCGACCATCTTCCTGGATCTTACAAAATGGGAAGACGTCTTCTTCCGGGGGTGGAAGCACACCTGTCCTCTGAAAATTAGGGCAGATTTTTATGCCAGAGAAGGGTAGGACCTCTCGTATTACAACATAATTACATTGCTCGGATTTCTTCCTAGTGTATTCGGAGGCCACCTTAAATCCATAAGACCACCTCTCGGGTGCCCCTTGGGCAGGCACCTTGTTATGGTAATGCCCAATCTGTGGGTATTATCTGTTTTTTTTTTTTTTTTTTTGGGCCCTAATTTTTGTTTAACAAAGGTTAGCCTCCCTTTCACTTTCTACCTTACCCAAGTTTTTAATATAGAAACTAACTCAAAATTTACAGAAAGGAAAGAAAAAGAAAAAGAAAAAGAAAAGGTAAGATAGTTTGCCCTCAAACTGTGGATATTTTGGTGCAAGAGCCCTGAATAAAAAGGGGCGTGTGTTCAAAATTTATTTCCAAGTGGCAGGGACAAGTCCGCTACCCTGGAATGAGATTTTTCAATGGCCAGCCAATCAGAGGATTGCATCTGGGCCATCCTTGACAGGGGCTGCTCATTGCAGTTTTCTTGGCGGGGCTTTGGATACTGCAATCTCATTGGTGGAAGCTATTAAAAAAAATCAACTGACAAACAGACACATATAGACAACCTTAATGATAGGTACCTAAATATATTACACACTAGGTTATGTACCTACATAGATACCTAGCTAAATCTTTAGGTACCTATTGTCTAGGGCACCTACCTAGTTATACACGTAGATACCTACCCAAGTGCTATAGACTAGGTACCTACATAGATACTTACTTGGGAACTTTAGACTGGGCAATGTGGGCATCAATTTTTTCTCCCCCACTAGTTCTTTTGTGGGGGATAGGGCTTTACATCTTTTTGATTGGCTGATATGCCAAAATTTGATCCATTTGGCCCATACCACCAATGACGTTCGGAAGGTTTTTGTTTTTATTTTTATTTATTTTTGGGTATGTGGGTTTAGAGTTGCCTTTTGACAATGTAGGTACGTAGTTATGGAGCTTTTAGCATTGAAATGTACGTTTATCTCCCTCCCGGCCTTTCGAATTTCAGTACTTTGTGAAACCAAGCTTACAACTTGGGATGTGCAATGGTGTTTATTGTTTGTTGAGAGGGGTGGCCTTGAGGTCTGTCCAAAAATACTGCCTTGTGGTTAGGCCACGTCACCTCAGTTGTTCTGGACTGTTCCATAAAATGTTCTTAAGATGGGCCTGGTAGTACTACTAGTCTGGTTGGGTGAGCAAGGTGCTTAATAATTAATCATTTTATGTCTTTGCAGTAAAAATAATAATATTTTACAATTTGAAATTGGAAAATTTTAAAAAGATACATTTGCATTTCTCGTTGACATCAGAATAATTTTTTTTTCCAAAAAAATTAAACCCAAAACATATATTTGCACTTCCAATTCGCACTAAAATTCCGGAAGTTAACGAATGTCATCCACAGACCTGCTCCTCCCGCCAACATAAAGTCCCGCTAGTTTTTTCATTAGTGGTTTTTTTGGGACCCCCTCCCTTGCCCGAATTCCTGACTGTACCTTCGGAAATCCGGAAGGTACAGTACACCCTGTCAACCGTGCCTTCTGAATACCGGAAGGTACAGTACACCCTGTCAACCGTGCCTTCTGGATACCGGAAGGTACAGTACACCCTGTCAACCGTGCCTTCTGGATACCGGGAAGGTACAGTTCTCACTTTCGTCTTTTAGTATTCTTTTGTCGACCTTGTGTCGCGAAAGATTCGCTTGTTTGGAGCTACTGTTTAGGGTAAGGACATAAAGCAAAAAGAAAGCGGAATGAAGGCTAGATAGAAAGAAAAAAGTTAGAAAAAGATGAAAAGAAAAAC
>Ga0209208_10009331_pt1 | contig 12912 bp, 7 predicted proteins | sample S1TSphfallax_3_FD_187694 | JGI IMG/M metagenome (GOLD analysis project Ga0209208, IMG submission 187694) | Host-associated microbial communities from peat moss isolated from Minnesota, USA - S1T2_Fd - Sphagnum fallax MG (SPAdes) (version 2) | ecosystem: Host-associated > Plants > Peat moss >...
AATTCTAGAAACTGATTCTAGGCAAACATATGGATCTTAAGCCAAACACTTAAGATTCCTCTTGTACCATGAGCAGGCAAAATCTTGTAATTGCTCTCACCATTCAAGTGAAGATCTGCTTCTTTTCCACTGAACTGCCCAATGTCATGTTTGTTTCTTATAGGCGATGATGATAAGTCAGCCTCTTCTGAGTTGGAGTCATCAAATACAGAAGTAAAATGTACATCTTCAGCTGCAGTCTTGTGGTTGAACCTGGGAGAAGTCAATATGCAAGGGTCAGAAGATTCCTCCATCTTTAACACTAGAAATTGTGAAGGATGTGCCATTGTTGGCATGTCAATGTCTAATCCTGAACCTCGGCAATTGTTCAATTGTTTCAGCAGCAACCCCTGACAGGAGGATACATTCAGAGATGGCCACAATGGGCATCACAGCTACTGTACACATGACAGCCATCATCATCTTTGCATGTAATAACCATGTCAAAGTCTAATCCTCAACCTCGGCATTGTTAGATTGCTTCAACAGGACACCTAATGGCAGAGCTGCCAACATGAAATTACTGCAAGCAGACAAAACAATATGTTCTGAGATGGGCCACAATTGAATCATGGAGACTGTTGTGAATGGTTGTGCCTTCACAACCATGATGCCATGAAGTCCAACATGTGCATAAATGGCAGGCAAGGTATGATCAAGCAGCAGAGACTCAGAACACATGATGTATTGGATTTTGTTCTATATGGTTTTCTGATCAGTGCATCTAAAAATAATCTTTCACACAGCTTGGTGATGATGTGATCTTTATCTCCACAAATACATTGAAAACATTTCCATCTTCAAAAGGCTTATCTACAAGAAAACAGAAGGAGCTGGAATGCAGTTGGGGGGGAAGGCGTACAAGTCAGCCAAAGGTACCATGCCAAACCCATGTATGTCATCAACCTGGAACGCACGTGAAGCAACCAACGTCTTTGCAGCAAGAAAATGTTCGAGGGTGAACCAGTTTTCCAGGAACTTCTCACCATAGAGGTCTTTCAGGATGCCATAACACTCACGCCAATCCTGCTGAATCAAACTTCTGTCTTCCTTGATTGCCTGGCTACAGAAATCCAACATGATGGCACAGCATTGGTTTGCCTCCTCCTAAAAAGTTGGATGTTCAAAACCTCTAGTCCCTACCCTAGTATCTGCAGTTTCTCCAAACCCTAAAACTCAGCATACGGAAAACAAGAGAAGAAGAAGGGATCCAGGTTTAGGGTTTGGCTCTTTGCCTTCAGATCTGACGTTAATATTCAATCCGAGTAAAAATCTGCAAAGCCTTTGAATAGTTTGCAAAACACACCTTGTGCAGTTCGGTGCCAGCCAGCAAGCTGTCTATCTCGATGAGGCTCCAGACAATAGGGAGTGACTGCCGGAAAGGTAATAGTTGCAAGTATCCATACCATTTGGAAAACTGCTGCTTGCTGCGCTCATACATGACTGCAACTGCTAAACCCAAATCGCCGCCTAACTCAGCCTCATCAATCATGGCTGCTGCTTGGGAGGTCTTCACAGTCAAGCAAGCTTCCTTTGGAATGGTGGCTATGAGATCTCCTTCTTTGAGATCATATAAAGCTTTCACTCCTATATCTGCTGCCACAGTCTTATCACCCTCATGGAAAGCAAGAGCATCACTGTACTCAATGCCATTCTCCCGCATCCAGCGAATGAAGGCTCGTAGTTTCCTACAAAAGATGCCCAAAAACACACACACAAACACCCACCCACCATGCAAAAAAAACACGATCATCATAATCATCATCCCAGTCACTACATTCTCACAAAGGAACAAAACAAAAAGGGAAGCAAGCTCTTGCCAGTCAGGGAGAGTGTGCGGACCGAGAAAACAAAGAAGGAGAAATCCAAGTCAGGGTGCAAGCAAGCAAGAGGAATGCCTGGTTCGCACCTGGATAATTCCATTACTGTTGTGCTTCCAGTATCTTCAAAAACATGTAGAGAGTTCGTCCCAAATTGTCTGCACACGGACACTGGGAGAGAGAGAGAGAGAGAACACCAAAGCTCGTAAAACCCTAAACCCTGAACTCAGGGTTTCTAGGGTTTTGTTGCCCACAGATCTCCAAACTACCCTAAAGTAGTAGTTATAATCAGATTGTTGTTCCCTCTCTTCCTTTTTCTCTGAATCATGGTCTGCGAACAATCATCATCTACAAAACATGCGTGCAAAATTCTGACATCGTTTTCAGAAACAGTTCTGTATGTCTGATGATGGTGATGATGATGATGATGCATTCCAGCACAAATTGCAAGTCCTCATTTCTGGAGTTTCTTGGAGTTACTTCGCAAAAGAGTTGTATTAAACCCCCACCCAACAACTGGAAAAACTCTTCATGGAGACAACAACAAGAGGTACTTAATTGCAACCCTCCCACAGACATTTTGGATGCCATTTCTGGTCTGCTCCTGGGCAAGCTCTCTGGCAGCTTTTACTTGATATAGTTTCATGATATTGGTTGGCTCCGCTGTGTGTCTGTGTCCCAAAAGTCTGATGTTGATTAAAAAATGTCCACATTTTGAGCATCATTAAATTTTTGTATTTTGTATATATATATGAAAAGATGAAATATCTTTGCAGGCAGGAGATTGATCCCTGACTCTGCATTAGGCGTTGATGCAAAGATGTCCAGGCTTTGAGCATCAACGAAATCTTATTCTATATGAGAAGATGGGAATGTAATCTTACTTGGCAGGAGATTGTCACTAAGTAAGTTGAAGGAAGATTGTGCACATCAAAAGTTCAACTAGGTACATATCACAATCTTGTATTTGATCACCCTCTCCAGCAATTGTTGGTTCTGAGATTCATAGGTGCCAGCCCAGCACAGTTGTATGCATGTGAATTGGGTATTCATTTTGAGGGTGTCAACACTCTTAAAGCAAACCTTCTTTTGTGGGCACCCTACCTTCATGTCAATCAGAGGACTCTGATTAAGTAGTTCATTTACAAGGTGCTTTGAGAGACAAGAGCAGCAAAAGGATTTCATGTAGATATTGAATTTTTATTTGTTTTTCCACTGGCAGTTGATTAGAAGAAGGAGCAGTGCTTGGTGAACCTGAACTGAGAGGATAGAGATCACGAACTTCCCTCAGTACCTCACACCATAACAAAGAGAAAACAGGCAGTCAAGGAACAATATTGTTTCTTGCATCTCTACCCCTGACCCATCATGAATGAGGAGGGGTTCCACCTCAAATCTATGATTTATACTGATAGTTACATGTCCCACATGGAATGATCAGAAATTGAGACAAATGGGCTCTTGTGGTATTGAGTTGAACAAGCACAACAGCAATGCGTTTGTCAATAAATATTTGAACATTGTTTTCAGTTTGCAGGATGCAAGAGGAATGGTGAAAGAAATGGCTACCTGTCTATCAATGGGTCCAATTGAGTTCACCAATGTATGGACCCTCAATACATTTTATTATATTTGATGTATTTGTCATCTACCTCACATCTCACACTATTTCTTTGATGACCAAAGTGTTGCAAAAACTACAATTGTAAACTGTGCTGCAAATTCTCCTCATATCATCAACTGGATTGTTGTTCTCTGACCATAACACTGTGTTGTCTAGATTACAATCTTTTGTCCAAATTATCTTGCCATAAACTGTAGATGATGATATACAGCAAGAGATCAACTGTACAATCTATTATTATCATGACACCCTCCCTTCAAATTGAGGGCTTTTCTTGTGAGTTTTTGTGTAGATTGGGTATTTGTGTTTTGTTGAGCCTTGAATGGAAGTTGGTGTGTGTATATGTCTGTGTGCATGTGATACACAAAGAGCACAAGTTATGTTTCTCTTTGGAATTTAGGTTCTTGATAACCTTCATCTTGTGCTTGTAAAATGGGTAAAACATTTGCAGATAATCAATTATTGACATATTCAATTGATCCTCATAATCATATTCCAGCTGGTTGCTTGGATGCACCAACTGCTTGTGTGCTCATACCATGTAATTCTCTCAACAAGAGGGCACTGCTTTTCCCCCTCCCAGCATGGGGTTCACTGCCTTTGTTGCTCATTAGCAACCCTAGTGATGCCCAGTCTGTGACCTTGCAAAAGTATTTCTCACATCCAAGTTTAGTTATTTACTTTTCTTGCAACCGCACTCATGGAATTGAGACTGCAAATAGGTGGGAGACAGCTAGGGATGCTCTTAGAACATGATGAAGGATAAACATAGAGGAATATGCAGCACACTAGCTACTTTGATTACCTAAAACATCAAAGAAAGGAAAAAAATAGATTGAAAAGCAGAACAAATTGGTTCGCCGGGCCTGATGTTCACAATTTGAGAACTCAAATGTTTTTGGTGCCAATTTACAAAAAGATTCATTTTTGGACAAGCGAATTAAGAATATTGAAAAGCAGAACAAATTGGTTCGCTCTATTGTTCATAATTTGAGAACTCAAATTTTGGAGCCAATTTGCAAAATTTTTCATTCTTGGACAAGTGAATTAAGAATGTGCTTCTTGTGGGTGTGGATGAAGGCGGAGGAAATGTTCCTCCAAAACCCTAAAACTCTATATTCCTTACCCACCTACATACCTACCTATTAAGTGGAAGGGGGGCAATGTGCCCCTGAGGAAGAAGAATGTGCTTTTCTATTCTTGTTCTTCTCTTTCTCTTTCTAATGCACAGCAGCAGGATCTTTGTCGCTTCCGGATTTCCATTTGTACAGTAACCTGAGAAGGGAGCCAGCTTTGCGCTTCAGGCGTGGTGTGCTTCCCATGGTGAACAAATTGTAGGTGGATGGAACCACACTGCTGCTTTTGACAACAGTTTTGATCACGGCATCTCCTCCAATCTTGCACAAAGAAAGCAACACAACAATAGCGTGCTCCTTCGCTTTGGAAGAAGCAAACCTCAAGAGCTTGACCAGAATCGGGATGGCACATGCATCAGTGATGGCAGTCACACCTTCGGTTGTTTCTGCTAACAGAGCCAGTAGTGCCAAAGCTTCTTCGATGATCACTGCTGTTTCTTGTTCTTGGTCAGTAGTAAGAAGAAGAGAAACCAGAAGTGGAACGACTCCTGCTCTCACAATGCTTGCCTGGTTTCCTTTGTATATTGCAAGGTTGTATAGCGCTGTGGTTGCATCTCTTTTGCCCCTGCTTGCTGTGCCTTCCCGAAGAAGAGTGACCAAAGCGGGAATAGCGTCTGGTGTATTGCCGATCACGACTTTGAGATCATCATTGACGGCAAGACTGAAGACCGTCGCTGCGGCATTCTCCCGTGATTGCATCGTGCTGCCATTTTTCAAAACCTCGATGATAAGCTCCGACGCGCCGCATTCCACGATCGGTATCTTGTTGCACTCGCAAATGGAGAGATTCAACAGTGCTGTGACGGCGTTTTCTTGTGTCTTCGGATCCATCGACGACAGAAGAGGCACGAGCAAAGGAATGGCGCCTGCGTTCGCGATGCATATTCTGTTGTCTGTGCCACCTTTAGCAAGAAGCCGCAATTCATACGCCGCTTGCTTCTGTGCCTCCGGGGAAGAATCACTGCCAAGCTTTTCTGTCAAGAATGCCGCCGTCAGATTTGTGGCTTCAAGCGCCACTCCATTGTTTGCAAGATTATCATTGTTCTTGCGTCTCGTGCTGCTCTTCTTATTATCCGACTTTTCGAATGGCACTTTGTTCTCTGTGCACCACTGACTGATGACGCTCCTGAGAGCGAAGTTCGGAGTGAGCTTCAAGTCACGCAGATCCTGTCCACTCTTTGGACATGTGTGATGTCCTGCCTGCAGCCATCTCGTGATCGAAGCTCGCTCGTACGTTTGTCCCGTGGTGACAATGACGGGATCGCGCATGATCTCGAGGTTGATCGGACACAGAAACTCTTCTGGCGGACTGATGGCCGCCGCTTCCGCGTCTCGACTTGAAACCTCGTCGCCAAGAATTGTTGTTTTGGAGGACGAAGAAGCTGTTGCCCAATTTCTGCGCCTGGCGGCGGCATCGTTGTCGTCGTCTTCGACAGCCTGTGAAATTCCATACAGGATACACCTACCGTAGCGGACAAAGCAAATGAAACTGGTGAGCTTCTCTGCTACTTGTCGTTGTGTACTATTGTTATTGTGCGATGCGCTTCGCAAATCCTCCAGTCGTTGTATCTCTATCTGACAATCCCTCACACTAAGAAGCTGGAGCCGTGAGAACAGCTCTTGTAAATGCGATATCTCCAGCCTTTCCTTCCTCTCCACCGTGCCAAGCATCGCCAAAACCTCCTCCCGTAGCTGAAGCTCTCCGGGATCCAGAAACAGCTCCGCTTTGTGTACTTGCATGCGCACCAGCTCGATCTCTTCCTTTACTTCGGCTTGCAGATCCAGAAGCTCCAAGGGAAGCGCATCCAGAACGACTGCCATGCTCTGTGTCAGGTCATAAAATTGCTGTGCGACGGATTCCTGCTCGATGAGCAAACAAAACAAGCTAGCTTCCCTACAGTCATCCAGCAAAAGCTTCGCTCCGCTCAAGATAGTGTACAATTCCTGGAACGACTGCACAACTGAGGGAGGGAGAGGGAGCCGTAAATCTAGAATCTCTTCGAATAGGGACGTCAGCAGCTCGATCCTGCGCGCGATGTTCGACGCATTCCTCCTCTGCAGCACTTGCGGCTTGCCGCACACTGCAACGAGCCTAGTCAAGCCGAGCAGCGCCTTGACAAGGGACATGGCTGAAGGACTGGGAGGCGGGGCCGTCGCCACCATCCCATGCCGCCGACGCTTGAATATATGCAAAGGCGACAGCCGATGTGCCATGGGACGAGTGCTCTCTCTCTCTCTCTCTCTCTCTCACACACACACACACACAGAGCCTTCTCTAGCTTTAACTCTCACAATCTCAGACTCTTTCCTCTTCTCCAAGGACTGCCAAACAACGCTTCGTCACATGTCGCTCCCTCCACACACCACAGCCTGATTCCTGCTCATATTCATCATACTGCAGTGTCGTTGCTAGTACTACTGGCAACAAAACAAACACAGTCTGCCTCTTCTCCCGCAGTGATTCCGGACTTCCTCTTAAGTCCGCAGTGATTTCAGAGGCCCAAAAATTCAAGATCGTCACACACAAAGTCCAATCCCTCGCAGAAGAAAATCGAAAGTCTTTTCAAGAAAAATGTTCCTGTGACGTTTTTTTTTGGCTCTCTCTCTCTCTCTCCACGTTTTCAACACTATCTCTCCGAAAAGTCGTGCTTTCCACAGCTGGGTAAGAGATTTTGTTGTCTCTCCACAGCAGTTCTTCGTTTGCGAAAGTCCTCCAGCAGATGGATTTTCTGTTTCCATTAGAAGATTGCGCCTATTTATAGCGAGCGAGAGAGAGAGAGAGAGAGAGAGAGAGGGGAAAAGCGCGACACGAGAAGCACCGCGCAGTGCGCAAGTCGTCACGCCCTTGCGCGTCCTTCCCTAGACGTCATCCTACCGGAAATACCTACGTTCCGTAATCAAAGAAACATACAGTCTGTCCTTGTCGCATTCTACCCAAAACGTGTAGAAAATACTGATAACGCCATACGCGTAGTAGTAAGTGAATGAGGTTCAAGTTCTTTTAATGAGATTCTACCACGCTCAGCGGGTTCTTAGGTGGAATGGGCTCTACCGGGTATATTCCAGACCGTAACTGGTGTTCCAGCACCGTTGATTTGCCTAAGTACAGTGATCCCCATAGGTAAATTCACAGCACACGTGGAACCAAACCAACATTGGTAGGGCCTATTCCAGACTGGAACTGGTGGTCTCCACAGTCTGTTGATTTGCATCACACGTGGATCTAAAAGAACCCAACGTGGAACCAGCAGAAGACGACCTGTCCCCGACCTTTGGGAAAACCTAGAAAAAAGTGCATTCACACTTGGTGTTAGGGACTTCAGTGTTGAGTATACTCTCACCATACTAGTGGTTTAAGACTTTAAAAACTTACTTATTATGAAGATTTTATGTTAAACTAACATTCACTTCACATTAAGTGATCGCCCATTTAACATTGAGTGCCACCTAGGATGCCACCTAGATTTACATTTAACATCAATTTAACATCAAGTGTGAATGCACCATTATAATAAGACACCCAGTACACTTGGGTATTCCAAGTACGTACTTTTTTTGTTTTGTTTTGGAAACTTGAAGAACATGATGGAATTTGACTTTCATATTTGACAATTTTGCGCAAGTGGGGGAGGAATTGGCCTCTAGCCTATTGACTTGGTTATTATTTGACAATCTAGCAAGTGTGAGGAGGTGCAAGGCAAGTAGTCCAGATGCCCGTTGCATAATAATCACTTGGAATTTGATTTCCATAAGGCAGAATAGCTTAAGTAATGATTTTTGGTGATGATATTAAATTGTTTGTTGCTGGCACTTTGGCCATACTAGTAATTTTCAATTTACCCTTTTTTAAACTATATTAATTTTCATAATGGGTTGGACCTTGAATTCTTATTATGGCCTATAAGAAGGCATCCATGTGAAAGAAAATACCATGTCGCTCACCGAAAAAAAAACTGCACATATTCATAAAGACTGGTATCCAAATCCTAATATTGGATTGGTGGTACCACATGCATGGTTCAACTTAAAAATTTCAGAGGTATCCCTCATTCCCACAAAGACAAACAAAAAGTAAAAGAAATATTTTTAAAAATAATATCTTTGAGGTTTGCAATTCAAAAAGACCACAATTGCCACATCAAACCCTTGAAATAAAAAGGTTTTTGGGCTAATTTTTTTTTGGCACCTACAACCCCAAAACCCTAGGTTGATTTCCAAGAACAACATCAAATACGCACATGAATAAATAAGTCAAGATTAACCAAATATTTGGTCCATTTGGTCATTTGGTCCATTTGTGCCCATTCACAAATGGACCCAAGTGACCATTAAAAAAAACCCCAACCCTGGTCAGAACCGCCACGAAGGTAACCAAAGAAAAAAGCCTTTTTGGCAGTTTAATAGCCTGAGACCATGTTTCAGGTCATGGGGGTCAACTATCCACACAACACTTGTCAAAATTTCACGGAACCCCATTCTTTAAAATACCAGTTGTCAAACCCCAAATTGGCGAACTTTGACGGTGCAAACCGAAGGGTGGGTGGGGGTGGGGTGGATTGGGGAGGGGGGGATGGCTCACAAGAAACTTCTCAAATCTCAACTTGAGAAAGCGCAGTACATTATTATACAACACTCCCCACTACGAATTGTGAAAGGTAAACAACACATGATAAATGGGGGCATCATGGGTCCCCCCAATACACTCAACCAAGTGGTATATAACAAATAGGGCTCATGCCTAAAAGGAGAAAAGAAAGATTTCAAGATTCAGATTTTATTTCCAGTGGGCTTATAAATCAAATCTAGTTTGAAAGCTAACTTGATAAACATCATGTAATTTTCTCCCTTTTTCTTATTCCTTTTTGTACATTTCCCAAATCTACGGTGTGTTTATAAATAAAGTTTTGCAGGGTTGAATCAAATCCCCCCATTTGATTTTGAATCAAATCCCTCCATTTGATTTTGAATAAAATCCCTCCATTTGATTTAGCTAGAGAACTCAAAAAAAAAACTTAGGTCACAAGCTGATCTCATCTGCTGAATTTTCTGGATTTGATAATAGAACAGGGCTTATGAGATAGTTAGTAGTAGTAATAAGGGCACCTAATTTGCATGGGCCCAAAGTAAGTTACACTTTGGAACAGCCCCCCGCCCCACCCCTGGTAGAACCCCTTGGTAGGTAACCGGCCCGTTACAATACAGGGCAGTGGCTTGACCCAACAGGCTTGAAACTTCCTAGGGTGGGACTGGTCCTACTGGACTTACTGGGGCCCTTTCAATAGTACCTACATCACATGTTTTGGCTCAAACAGTACCTACAGCCCACCTCCCAGCTTGTCCAATCGACCCAAATGCAGGTCAACAGGAGCCAAGTCATAAGAAGAAGGTGACTTTATGGTAGGAGCATTGTTCTCTATGATGATGTGGCACCACCCACAGCCCTAATGGATGAGGAGGAAGTGGTAGGATAAAGCCCCAAGGGCAAGGAGTCCCAAAATAAGGGACCGAGGATGGTAGTGAAGTCTGGCACACCTCCCCCCCACCTCCCCCACCTCCCCCTCCCACCCCCCACATTTAGGGACCATCCCGTACCTGTGGGGCTTTTATCCATCCTAAAGGACAACAAGGTAAGCACTTTGAACAAAGGTAGATCACAAGGGTTAGGAGGGCGGTTCTTATTTTGCTTCTACTCCTTAAGAGTAAGAGGGATGTTACACCTATATATAAATAGGAATAAATTAATTTCCTTGCCACTCTTAAGGCCCAAGATCCATCCTATTAGGGATAGTTAAGGATATAAGGTGGCCTCCAAATACACCAGGAAATTTCTCCAAATGCTTTATGGATTTCCCAATGTTCCCCCACAATAATAATAATAATAATAATAATAATAATAATTTTTAAAAACTATTTTAAATTAAAAATATATATATATATATATATAATTAGACTTTTCCAGTTCACCTGCAGCTCACTCACTAACAGAAAGAATGTGTTCATTGCAGCCTAGCATTTCTTAGGTTTTGAGTGTTGGTCAAACTGGGTCCAGCTGTTACCTCAAGTGGGCTGGAGGGGGGGGGGAAGTATCTCAAGTGGTTTTTGTAACTGACTTCTTCTTTGGCGGTGGAGCGGTGGGTATGTGGGGACAAATGAAGGCGCTGAATGGAAATAGAGTGGTGAGGACTGGAAAAGGGGAATTCTTAGGGTTTGTATAGTTGGCAATCTAGCCCCCATAAATTATGACAACTAGTATGGACTCAGCTGTTGGCTGTAACTGTGGACTCATTACCCAAGTAGGTAGTTGAATTTGAATTATGAACTTTTATTTGAATTTCCGATGACAAATTTTTTTTCCAAAATTCAATATGTCTTGCAACTTAGATCTAAAATTTGTGAAAATTGCTTTCAAGAAATCTCACTCATCAAGAGCTTTTTTCAATAGGACCAAGAGCTTGCCTCAATTTCTTTTACAATTTTTACAAAAAAATTAATTATTTTGTTGAAATTTTCTTTGAAAAAAATGTTCAATATTTAATTACTCTTGCACTATAATAGGTTTAAACATTATGAAACCACCCTCAATGCACCCCTACTACTCATTGAGGGTTTTTCAATGATACTAAGAGTGTGGTTGGGGGTGCTATGATTTGGAAGATCTCAATGTGACAAACAAAACAAACGCATGACCTTGTTTAACAAGTGGATGTGCCATTGACCATGCATGGGCTTCAAGTAAAAACACTTCATCACAATTCGGCCCCGTAGGGTCCCACTGAAAGCACTCACGAAATTACCTCCCCTTGGATCTAATAGTCTACAAAGTTCCCAAGGATGTTGCAGTATCTCTCCCCAAGTGCCAATTCTGTCAGATAATGGCCATTACCAGTCTCTAAGAACTAGAATTTGTGAAGGAAAATAGAGAACCTTTGGAAATATTCAAAGACATTGAATGTTGAAGCTACCCATGTACTGTGGTGTACAAAATTTGCTGAAAAGATGAATGATAAAACACCTTGAAAAGCACCGGCAAACACCCCTTTTCATTAAATCTTGAAAGCACAATAGTGCAAATCCTGCTGCTCTCGGGTGTTAATGGTCCATTTTGCAGTGGTCATTTTAACCCCTTTAAAAGCTTTTTGCTACTATAGATTTGGAGCCTTGTAACATGTGCACATTTTCAGGCCTCAACCTGGTTCCCAGTAAAATGCTCTTGACGAGCACTCCTACCATTGGCCATGCTCTTGTCTCTTCACGCTCCATCTTTTTTCTCAATTTTGGCCTTGCCTACCAAGGCAAGCATATTGTGTTTAAATTCATTACAGAGTATAGTAGCTTAAGGGATTTTGGGCCCCTAGGTAATATTGGGTCTATTTTTATAAGAGGATTATTGAAAGATGATATTTTGGCTGGTGTTGAAACTTGAGATTAGTTATAGAGTTATAATATCTTGAAAGATTTTGGTTTCTTTGAGAGGATTTTTTGAACATTATTCTATTTTTCCATGGTGAAATATTTGAGTTTTCATAATTCTTCTTTTGCCCTAACATACCTTTTAATGTGTGTGACACCCCTAGTTTGTTTAAGCTTCAATTCCCTCTTGATTGTTTGAACACACACAGACACACATATATAATAAATTTTTTTTGTTGTGCCTGAGGGTTTGTGTTCAAGTGGGTCCTCTCATTCAAGCTGTTTATGTTTTTTCTCTCTTTTTTTTGGTTTTGGTTTTGTTTTGGTTTTGTTTTGGTTTTGTTTTGTTTTGTTTTGTTTTTTTGGGCGTAACCCGTAGTAGGATAAGCTTGAATGAATGAATCCATCAGGAAACTTTTTGTCCATGCAAATTCATGATCTTGCAATCTCTTCTGAAGGAGGGAAAATTGGCAAAGATATGGCATTGAAGGGAGATCTAAGGGGATTGGCAACTGCACAAAAAGGCAATGGAAGGACATCACTAGGGGAAAAGGAGTTTTGAGGAGGATCTAAAAAACCAGGCAAAGAGAGCAGTCTAGCCTAGTGAGGATGTGATTTCCACTGCTTAGATACAGAACCTAGGTATTTTTGTGCATGGGAAGTAGTCATTTTGTGAAGTGCTTTCGGTAAGAACTTGATGAGAAAAGATCTTAGGTATCTTGATCAAGTTTATGTTCTATTAACTGAGTTTGGAAGTCATAACTTGCTGATCTTTTGAATCTAGTGGAGTGAAAGGTCTGCATGGGACATGTTTGGCTTGTGTACATGAGAGCCTCTGAATGCTTGGTTATTTTTTGAATGATTTAGACCTCCTATCTGTTTA
>Ga0209208_10009332_pt1 | contig 12912 bp, 10 predicted proteins | sample S1TSphfallax_3_FD_187694 | JGI IMG/M metagenome (GOLD analysis project Ga0209208, IMG submission 187694) | Host-associated microbial communities from peat moss isolated from Minnesota, USA - S1T2_Fd - Sphagnum fallax MG (SPAdes) (version 2) | ecosystem: Host-associated > Plants > Peat moss >...
TTATATTCATCTTCATTTGTTGTCCAAGTATTAATATTTTCTAACTTGAATGTCATTTAATAATGATGGATAATGAAACTATGACAATAGGGGAATATATAATGATAGGATCCAAATTTTCATCAATAATATTGTCATGGGATGAATGTTAAAACCTCCCACCCCCATTGTTGTCAACAACATTATGTTATAATTTGATTGAAAAAACAATTCAAATCTTAAAAATAAATAAAATAATGACCATGGGGTGGATGTTAACATAATAATAATAATAATATAATTAAAACATATTGAAAATAATGGAATTTAAGACCATAGCCATGAAATACATTTGTAATGGAATTTATATTATGTTATTCAACAAGTGTTATATCATATAAAATTAGATTATGTTCCATAAAGTTCTAATGAATCAAAATTATGGAGAAAAAATGATTGACAAGAATTTAATGATAAAATAAAATATTCATCCATAATGAGGATGAATGTTTACATTCATCTCCATGTTTACTTCTAGGTTCACTTGTACAACATTCATTTTGTGGTGAATTATTGGGGTTTATTTACACATGTATAAGGAAAAAAACATTTTACCATCCTAAGTTTCAACTTTAAACTTGAGGCTCAAGCTCTAGGTTCATGCGATAATTTTTCTTACACATGTAGAATATAAAAATATGTGTTAAATATAAAAAAAATGGAGGATGTGATATAGACACATCTAATTGTTATGAAATCAAACTATACACTTCATATCACGAACATGAAAACAACCAAGTTTACAAGATTTCTTAAACCAAAATGAACATAGGCAAATTTAGTTCCAAATCCAAATCATAAAATTAAAAAAACATGAACAAGAATACAACATGTGCAAAATAAAAATCCAACAAGATTTTATTGCAAAAATGGAACTAGAATAAAACAAGGTTGTGACCAAAAAAATATATCGAAAATTGGTGTTGAACAAACTAATTTATACCTCTATTTATACCCATTGGGCACCTAGCTTAAAATAATTTCTAAAGAAACTTCCAACCTACATGTGGCCCATCTACACCCATGTATGACCCATGTGCCCCAAACCCACATGTGGCCCATGTCCATCCATGTGGGAATTAATAATAAACTATGAGTTAATTAAGAATGAACTAAAAGTGAATTGAGATTGAACTATGAGTTAACTGGAAGTGAATTAAGATGTAACTAATACTTAACTAAAAATAATTAAAAATGAATTAAAAGATAACTACAACTGAATTAATAATTATTTGTAAGTTAATTGAAAGCTAATTAAGAGTTAATTGAAACTAAATTAGGAATTCAGTACAAGTTAATTACAAGTCATGGATGAACATTCATATGAATGAATTCCATAGTGTTGGCATTTGTGACACTTCATTAGTTGAATGGAAAATCTTAATGCTACAAACTCTATTTGTAATTGTAAAAATGTGAGTACCACATTTGAAATAGGACCAATAATATGTGTATCATTGGTGATTTAGAGAAAAACAAAACAAAGGTGGGTTGCTATAATAAGGTGGAGATGTGTTAAGGCAAATGACTTTCCACCCAAAAGATCACCTCATTGTGTCCAAATTCAAACAAAATAACTATGAGATCTATGTGTCAAGAAACTTGTGAATTAATGGGGATGGACACATATAAAATCATTGGACAAATGGGAAAATTTTGATGCAAAGTATTGATAGAAAGACATAGTTCCTAAAAAATGGTTATTTGTGATATAAAATTAAAAGCATTAAGGATGTCCACCTATAGTATGATTTGTTTTTACACAAGGTATTGATAAAAAAATGCAATTCCTAAAAAATGGTTATTTGTGGTACAAAATTAAAAGCATTATGGATGTCCACCTATATTACCACCTAATTTAGATGTAAATTCAACATAATGCAAACCCCATGGACCACTATTTCACATTCACCCATGTTGCCACACCACATTAATGAAGATTAAAATTTTTCACAAATGTATGCTTTAACTAAATGGTGAGTGTGTGAGTGACCAATTGATAAGTCGCTTACAATCATTATGGGTTGGAATCATTGATTTTCTTTTCCAAAACTAATAATTATGATGTCACAAGTAAATGCAATGTGAATTAGGGAACATGATCATGAGCAACATGCCCACATATTTAAAAAAGAAATCAAATCCATTCAAAAAATCATCTAAGACAAAACAATTTCATAAAAGTTCATACACCATACTTGAAGGATCGTTAGATGACATACATGATGAACATGCCAAAGCGAATATAAATGCTTCCTAACTTAAAGTATTTTTTATTTTGGATGGAAATCATCAACAAAAAGAGGAATTCAACCTTTATTGATGAGTGAAGGAAGTGAAAGGTTGTTGTGGTTTCATCAAATGGGACTGTTGAAATGCTTGTGTGCTAATGAAGGTGGAGAAGTATCTTTGAAAGACATTTTCAAAAATTTATGGGAAACTAAAGCCTAGGCTTCAATCATGGGTTTTCATGTAATGTCTCGTAGTCACCCATTATGTATCAATAGAGGTGGTCGGGAATCTCTTGGTGGCCTTTCTCGCCATTTCATGGAGGAAAAAAAGCAAACATTAAAAAAGGAAAAACAAGAATGCATGCCAAGGTGTAATGTTGGATGGGTAAGTGGCCATACAAGTTAAAGCATTGTGCAAGGCACGTTGAACATCAACATGAAGAACATATGGAATACGGTGGTATGATTGAAAGAATGGTAAACCCATATGGAAAACATCAATGATATCTATGGATATGATTTATGCCCAAGTGGAAAAGGGGAGGAAATTTTTGCTTGCCATTGCTTGATGGTATAGGCTTTTGTTATGTTCTGTTTTGTAGGTATGTGTGTGGGTACAAGAACTGTTATCAAAACTTCATTCGGTATTTGTGGGAGCTGGGAGATGAGGTAAGAGGCTTGAGATGTGCAAACTTTGAGGTTGCTTCAAAAAACCAAATGCTGGAATGTTTAGGAATTGGAGAATGCAAAAAAAGCATATAATACAATAGCTCTGCACAAGTGAAATCTCTTGAATTGTTTTCTGTAACTCTTCTTGCAACTGGCTCAATAGGTATGTTCCCAAAAGGTTTGCCATCTGAGTTCTGGTTGCTTTTTGGTAATTGGGTTTGCAGGTCCTGGTTGTCACTACAAATGTAGGTGTGCCTGCAGAATTTTATGGTGCAAAGGTGATCGGTTCATGGAGGTGAGGCATCAATTCTTGATTGTTTTTGTATTGGTGTTCAGGTTGTTATAGAAGACTTCTGTTGTATCCAGGACCACCAGTGAGCATCTGATGTTATCCTTAATGTCTAGCCTGGGTTTTTCTTTTCTTTTCTTTTCTTTTTGACAGTCTTCCTTTTCGCTGGTATAAACCACTTTCCTTGTCACTGGCTTTGAGCCCTCGTATCTATAGGGAGGTAGCAAACTTCAAGCCTGACATCATTCACGCATCATCTCCTGGAATAATGGGTAAGTCACCTGCTTTTATTTTTGAACCATGTCATGTTCCTGTGGCTTGACATGAATACCACAGTTGTAAATACAGTATAAGGTTCCTGCTAAGAATGGATTGGAAGTAGTGTGCTTGTTTTTACCTTAGAGAATTATTGATGATGACTTCAGAACCAAATTTAATGATCCTTGTTTTGTGTGTGAAGAGTTTTTGCACAGAGCAGCAGACTCACATTGGTCATGTCACATGCACTTGGTAAGGAGATGAATGCTGCTGGAGCTTACACATGTAAACTGTTGTCGAAACACAAAATGGAATGCTTTTATTAATGCTGGATGAGCTACCGATACATTGTATTTTCCAATTCTTAAATTCCAGTTTTTACTTACTGAAGATAATACCAGGGTAAATCTGATGTCTTTGTTGGCTCTCTTGGGTGGATGTCCCCAGCTGAAAAGATCCGCATATGGCAAAAGGGTGTGGACTCAGAAAGCTTCTACCCAAACTTCCAGAGCCAGGAAATGCGCAACCATTTGATGTAAGTCCACCTATTATTTTTGCTCATCTTCATGATCTTACCTATACAAGAGAGGAGTTAGTGTCTGCATCTGTGCAATAGACCTGTAATTCCTGAACATTAGTCACGTTCAAGAACTTCAAAAGATTGCACATCTGCGACATCCATCTTTGCAAAGCTTGCTTTCTCCTTTCACTGATTGAGTCAGATGCAAACCCAACTTTCATGGTAGCTTCTAGGAAATGAATGTCTGGAAAATCTTTAACCTTATCAACCTGTGGATCTGCATGGGCACATTTGGTTCCACACCAAAACACAATGGTTCAAGCTCACAGAGTGTCATTCCTAGCTGCATTTTGAATGTGGTCTAATGGTATCTAAAGCAAAGAAAATGAATCATCTCTTTCAGGAAGGACATGTTTCTAAATTCTCAGGTGTGGTATTCACTTATGATAAATATTTATAATTTCTGACATGTTGCTGGCTTGCAGCAATGGGGTACCTGATACATACACCTCTCATTGTGCATGTCGGGAGACTGGGAGCTGAAAAAAATCTTGATTTTCTCAAAAAGTGGGTTTTATGGCCTGACCTTTTCTCATATTTGTTCTCCATGACAGCTAATAGCTTGACACCAAAGACATGTAATCATGCCTATGGGCCGGATGACAAGTAGAAGCACAGTAGGCAGATCAGCCTGCAAATCTGGTTGAGGTTGATCTAGAGAAGAAGATCTTGAAAAGCCTTAGATTAATGGGCTTTGGGTTGAGTTTGTAAGGACTGGGAGGTTACACATTATCAATAGTGAGATTTCAATTAATGGGCTTTGGATTGGGCTTGTTAAGGACTGGGAGGTTGCACATTATCAATAGTGAGGTTTCCATTCTGAATTGCAGGGTGATGGGGAGGATACCACACATACGCCTAGCATTTGTGGGTGATGGACCTTTCAGGTGAGCTCAGCTGTGTTTTGTAAGTTATATAAATAAGACTTGAAAATGCCTTAGCTGTTGTTAGAACAGAACTTGAATCCCAAATTTTGTAGCATGTACCTGAATGATTTCTTTTTGATATGATGGTAACTGCATGTGGGTTACTGAGACAACTTTGCTATCACATCAGTTTTACTGTTGTGGACATTCAAGGGATGAATGTCACCTTCACAGGCATGCTTCAAGGGGAGGAACTATCGCAGGCATATGCAAGTGCAGACATTTTCATCACCCCCTCAGAGTCTGAGACTCTTTGGGTTTGTTGTCCTAGACGCATAGGGCTTCTGGAGTACCAGTTGTTGCTGCCAGGGCAGGTGGGATTCCTGATATTGTAACCCAGGATGGGGAGACAGGATTTCTATATACACCTGGTGACCTAGATGATTGCCTAAGCAAAATCATGGGCTTGTTGGAGTCATCTGAGCTACAACAGAAGATTGGTGCTGCAGGTACAGCCCATTTCTGGGCCTCTATGACTCTCCTTTTAGATAAGTGCTTCAAAGGGGAGAGTCAGGGTAGGTCACACCTGTTCATTATATATTCATGCATGGGTGTGTGAATACTTGGAGCTTGATGTTTCAGGCAGGTGTGAATGTTAATTATGCAAATATAATCCATAAAACATTGTGTATGATTCAGCGCTGCAACCTCAACACTGATGCCTTTGGTTGGCAGGATCTGAGAACCTTAGATCTCCAATAAAATACCTGTAGCAGTGGCTTCTGTCTTCTCGGTTTGTTTTGTATCTAGAATATGCATATATGGTCTTTATCTGTGCTAGCTCTTTCCCTGCACTGTCTCACATTGGAATGTAGTCTCCAGAGCAGTTAAGACTAAGTAACCTCTTGAGGAAGAGAGAGACAGCTTGTATTTATTGGGGGAATTCTCAAGTACTGCCAATGTCTTGAAATTGCTCATATACCAGGAACTCCTCTTGCAGGTCGTGCTGAGGTGGAGAAATTTGACTGGCGGGCAAGTACCAGGCAAGTGCGAAATGAGCAGTACAGTGCTGCAATCTGGTTCTGGCGGAGGAGGAAAGAGCAGCTGGCAAACAGATTCTCAGGATGGTTTCACCACAGCACTAAGTAGCATTAGAGTTTGTGATTGTTGTAATATTTTTAAAGTTCTGGGCTCTTGTGTGAACATATCACCACTTCTGCCTTGCTTCTGAAATCTGTTTGTGCTACTTGCATATCAGGTCTAATTCCATAGCTCTGAGCATCTTTGTAGATTTGACAAAAGATGCATGCTTTAGATACCAGCTTGTTTCTTTTTGCTAGGGAGCTTAGACTGAAATTCATTGCAAGCCAATATCCATCCTCCAACCAGACGCCTTCTGTTTCCCTTGGCTTGACTGACTTATTTTATATCTTTGGAATTGTTCCTTGCTCACCTGTTATGATGCCCTTTTTTGGACACATAAGAGAGCAGTGAGAATATTGTTTGAAGCAAAGTGCAGGAGCAAAAAAATTTAGGGCAATTTTTTTTGATAGACACTATATGTGTACATGGAAGCATAAGAGTGCGAGCATCACGACATGTATACTTAGGTTTGCAAATGTCACATAACTGCTGAGTAAAAAAGAGGATTTCTGTACTGTAAATTTCCTTGCAATGGAAATCAATAGTATGACAATACACTGATCTTGTTGAAGGCCTTGAGCTCTTCGGTAATCAACACAAGTTGGAACAGTTGCATGAAAGAGATTTACACACACATCTATCTCCCTGTACCTGGGTTACAGTGAACATGACAGTAGTTGACACCCATGTTTGGCACCAAAAAAATTACAAAAATGATTTCAAACTTCAAAGGAAAGGGGCCTGGCAGCCTTGATCTGAACTTTCAACAAGTTAGTAAGAACTTTTCAAAAGCTCAAGTTTTTGTTGCACTGACATTTGCTGTTAGTGTGACAACATGATACATATTTGCCTAAAAGCATGAAGTGGAGAGTTCAATTCCCTGGCTGTGAAAGATGGGAGTTTTCTGTTCCAACCCAAGCTCTGCGAATTAAAAAGCTGGAGCCTGGTTGAAATCAAGGCTGTTGTCATAAGGCTTTGGGAGTTATTAGGGCTGGACTGTGAGGGGTAGGTTCAGTACACCAGAGTATACAACTGAGCAAAGCAGTTTCTTGACCTTTTAAGAAGCAACATTGCAACATCAATGTTGCGTGGACAGCAATCTTTCCGTACCCTGAACACTCTTTTGCATCAACCACTTATAATTTGGCCAACATTCCAAATACTTGGACCTAAAGGCTCTTGGAGAAATCTCCTGGAGGGAACCCGATATCCCTCAATATCCCTCCTAGGAAAGAGGATGGATATTATGCCTACTCTCTAAAGAGTGCAAGGAATCTTCCCCTTATAAGTAGGCACAAGATCCCTACCACTTTTGAAGGAGTAGAGCATGCCCAAAAGCAACCCTCTATCAGTACTTAGTACATCCAGTGCACACTCTTTAGTATCTCTCCCCATCCCCACCCATGAACCTGAAAAGATGGACTGTACAAAACGAGACTGTTTAACTATCACCATCTGGGCCAATCATTATAGTTGGCCAGTGAGAAACAGTCATTTCCTGCTCCTGGCACTCTAGGATCTCTGGTGAAATGTGCACTTTTCCAGGTTTCGGTGTTTCTATGCAAATTTCATCCAAAAAGTACTGTACAGGGGCATTTTACTGTTGCCATTGGCCATACTCTTAGAAAGCACCCTCTTCTAAGCCTTGTAATCCATGTATGTTTATGTTCATGATAACCTTTGCCTTGTGCTTTACAATGGCTAGCACCCACAGGTGTCCCAAAATGCGGGGCCAGACTCAGGCTACTGCCTCATCATCATGCCCTTATTTTGGGTATTCCCTCACCCTGGGGCTTCTCCTACTTGTGGTGCCAATGAGCATAGCCAAGTTGCTGGGAATGAAATTTGAGGTATCTCCTACAGGCACAGACACTCCAGCTTCTTTAGCATAATTCAGCAAATTTGAGACGCCAATGAAGAGGTGACAGGATCTACATCTCAAGCACAAAGGGTGAAAACCATCCACAAAATGTTTTAGAAGGGGAAGGACCACAATCATTCCAAACATGAAAAAACAAATCATCACTGGCCAATAACATGCAGTGACATCCCCTGGATCCATCTCAAAAATCATTACTGCCCCAGGAAGAAAGACCGTCACACAATCAAGGTCCTTTCTTGTGTGGTTACCAATCTCTGAAAATGCAGCCACCTGAGGAACACACCTGGAGAAGAAGAATCAAAATAGTGTCTCAGAAAACCTCAGTATTATATATACCTCAAAATTCTCACAATTTTGGTTCTTATCTTGAGTCTCATAGCATGGTCCATTTATTCATGGACTCTTGCTTTTTTCTATATTGACAGCCTGCAAGAGGCCGCAATTCTGTTATGCATGATGATGGGTGACTGCACATATTTTGTGCAATCATCTGCCCCTTGTGTATCTTCTTCCTTCATTTCTTGGATCTGCGAGCTTTCTTGGAACCCCAAGCCTCAAATCTGGCTGTGGGGCATCCACATGGAGCACGGAAAATGAGGATAGCTCGTCCATTAGGTGGCGCCATTCTTCGTAGCTCTGCCTCCAGCTCCTTTGGATCTTGGCCAAGCTCCACACCACCATTCCAGGGAAGCTCATGAGCAATTGGAAGTGATGTCCTCACACATTGCTCTGTCTCAAGCTGAATATCCAGCTCCATGGCCTTACGGAGGCCACGGCAATGGGGATTGTCACACCGTCGTGACCTATATTCATAAATTCCATATGCACCTACAACAGCTATGAAAAAAAGGAAGACTCCCAATGCATATGCAACAGGAGCTTGATATATGACCTCCCCAATCAAAATGAAGAGCCCAGGCAAAACTTCTCCCATTTGGCCAATGATAAATGTAAAGTAAGGGGTGAAGAGAAACCCACAGGAACCTAGAACTGAGATCAAAATAATGATATCAATCACTGCTCCTGATGATGTGATTTGATCACAGAAGGTTGGCATTGAGGCTGCCACAGACAGGCTCTGTTTCCTAGGCCGCTGGTGTTGGTGCTGGTGCTGATGCCGCTGTGAATGGACCATGATCTGATCAGTAACTGTGAGTGTGTTGGCCATGCTGTGATGGTACTCTAGTGCACTATGCAATGAACCCCAGCCTCGACAATCCACCATCCCAATAAATACTGCACTTGGGGCTCTTGAGTTCTAGGTTCCAGGAGAGTTAATCAAGTTGATAAATGACTGGTCCTGGCAAACACACACATACAAGTCATAAGTACCCACAGAAACTAGCTCAACAGATTTGTTGTGAGAAATTCAGAACACATGGCACCCTTTCCCACTAGCACTTGAAAAGCTCACCAACCCACAAATCTACACACCATAGGAAGAAGGGATTGAATGCTGAGGAGCAGGCATAGAGTTTGCATCTACTCAGTAGAAATTTGTGCAGAGATCTAGGTTCTGCAACTCCACAATACACAGCAACCAGGCAATTCACATACAAAAGAAATTGTTGCAGCAGATTGGAACATGAACTTCCTCCTCCTCCTCCACTCTGCACTAGAGAAAAATACAGCAGCGGATCCTCAAATAAAAACTAGGGTTTGAAAACTCCAAAAACAAACCATGAACTCAACTGAATTGCACAAAGATCACAAACCGTAAACATGTTGAAAACTCCCTCACAGATCTATCATCAAAATGCCTTTTCAACACTAGCAAAAGACATTTTGCAAAATTTCCTTTCCTTGCAAGCTTTTGCAACTCTTACAGCTTTATAAATTCGCACCAAGATTAGAAGCCATCCAAATAAAAACAAATTTTCTGCACAGATCTTAGAACCAACTACCCTAGGCGCTCATAACCCTAAGCACGCAAGAATTGCAATATCCACATATGCACACACCCCAAGTGCACAGAAATCCAAATCCAGCACAGATCTTAGACACCCACAAGTCAGGTCCACAACCCTAGGTACCAGATTGACACACCCAAGTGCCACTTCAATCCAAATCTAAAAACAAAACAAAATGGTGCTCCAAACCCTGATCTCATCATCATCACCACATCCACCCCCCTTTTTTCTTTTCTCTTACCCCATGAACTCACAATTTTTGCAACATCATGGAAATGGATCTAGATTTCTTGCAATCTCACGAGACGTGCACACCACAAACAAACCCCCCAAAAAAACCCAAAGAGGGTTACAACAAGAAAAGCGAAAAATCATAAGAGTCCTTAGTTCCTTCCAGAAGACGAAATTCCAAACCCAATTTGCAACACTGATCGCCAAATGGGTATGTGAAGCGACATCAAGGCGATCACAGAGACGGATCACTTAGATGATCAGAGCTAACAAAGACCAAAATCACCCCCCCATCTATATCTCCTCAAGTGGTGTACCTGTTTACGGAAAAAACAAAAAAGCAAGAAAAAGCCAAGAAGCTCAAACGAAATGGAAAAAAAGCTTCATCCCTATCTATTTCCACACACAAATTGGGTGTTGAAGAAAAAGACAAAGAGATGAGAGAAAACCATAAACGTAATACTACTAACCTTCTCTCCTTCCTCTTCTTCGCGACCGATTCACCTCATCACAGCCAAAGCAAAACAAAACAAAAAAAACACCAAAAGAAACCAGCAAACAGCAGAGCAAGAAGAAGCCCAGATCTTCCATCTCTCTCTATATACAAACAGAAATACATACATACATACATATACATACATACATAATTCATACAGAAATGCATACATACATACATACATAAATGCATACATACATTATTGACTAGTAGGTACTATATAGTACTACTACTTTTGTATTATATGCACTGGTTTTATGTAGGGTTGTAACCCTAACTATAGTTGAGTTGTCTTAACTTGTGTTTACACTTGTACAGCTTTTGGTAAACCTCTAACTACACTATTGTTTTTTTTTTACCATGGTGAGTGAGCAGAAGAAGAGGCCTAGTAGTAGGTTTAACTGGTGACCCTAACTAAACTACAAGTTGGGTTGGGTTGGGTTGAGTTGGGTTGGGTTGGGGTATGTTCTTGTCTAGTCTAGTCTATTACACAATTAGAGGCAAAAGGGTATGTACAACACACAAAAAAAGGTTGGGTAGGTAGTGGGTTTGCATGTGTTAGGAACTTGCTTCTGCTTTTGTTGCTGTACTGCTTGCTGTACACAGGCAATTATTATATCATCACACACAAAAGGGTAGGTGTGTGTGTAGAGAGAGAGAGAGAAAGAGAGAGAGAGAGCCCTATAAAGTGTGGCTCCTTTCTTTTAGGCCAACAAAGGAAGAGAAAACTCACACAAACTCACTCAACTCACTCACTCACACAACTCATTCAACTCATTCACTCACTCACTCACGTTTTTTTGTTGGCAAACTAAAAAGTCTCAATTGGGTTTTGCTTGTCACAAAAGGTACTATTGGAGTTTTGGGGTTTTTAGGGTTTGGGTGATTCTTGCTCCCAGCCAGAATCAGTTGAAAATTAGTTGGAAACCATGCCCCTAAAATTAGCTGCAAATTAGTCCAAACCATGCCCTAAATTTAGCTGCAAATTAGTCTAACCCATGCCCTAAATTTAGCTGCAAATTAGTCTAAACCATGCCCTAAATTTAGCTGCAAAATTAGTTGAATCATGCCCTAAAATTAGCTGAAAATTAGTGTAAACCATGCCCTAAATTTAGCTGCAAATTAGTGTAAACCATGCCCTAAATTTAGCTGCAAATTAGTCTAACCCATGCCCTAAATTTAGCTGCAAAATTAGTCTCCACCCATGCCCCCAGAATCAGATGAAAAATTAGTCTTCTCCCCATGCCCACTCTAGGGTAGTAAAGTCAAGGAAACAAGTTAAAAAATCAGCTGAAAATTAGTCGAACCAAGCCTTCTCTTCTCTCAGACGGTAAAGTCAAGTCAAAGAACCAAGTGAAAATGAGCTGAAAATAAGACAAACCATGGCCCCCCTCCAACCCCCACCCATAACGTGAAGGTGAACATTTGTTGACAATGAACACGAATCCTTCCTTCCTTTTTATCATTTTGTTGACAATGAACTAAAAAGTTAACATGTGCTACTACATACATGAAATGAAATTGCTTGTCAAAGAGTAATATCTATCCCCCACGTTACAAGTGTATGAAGTCAATAGCCATTTTTTAATCCTTGGGATAGTCATCATAATATCCTTCATAATATCCTCCCGTTCTAGGTATATCCACCCATGGTGAAGAAGAAGAAGACGATAGGGGGAGGTGGAGGGGAGAGATGCCGGCATCTTGAAGACCCCTTTCCAAGAGTCTATAACATCATCGCAAACATGGATTCCCAACATAGCAAACTATGTTCATTGAAATGTTAATATTATTGCACTTTTGAATTTTTTAATATAACTTTTTGGCTCTATATATATATATAGCCAGAAAAATAAAGGCTGTGGCTTGGAGTTAATTACTCCCAATGTCATTATTTGGGAAGTCCATCATAGATGGAAAAAATTGTGGCAATTCTAAAATTTCAAAACAATTATTTAGGCAAGTCCTTGTAATAAAGCTGGTTTTCTTTTCACTCACATCAGCCCATTGTATGTTTGTTGTCAGTTTGTTAAGTTATTGAAAAGGAAATGAAAGAAAGAGAGTTTGATTTTTAAAACATCTTATATATTAAAGGATGTCGTGAAGCTTTTTCCATCCATTCGTCCTGGTCGTTTTTAGTGAAGCTTTCCATCCATCCGTCCCATCATCCATCCATGGATGGGATCATGTAATAATCCTCTACAATGTGAAGGCTGAAAAACTCCTGTAGTCTTGCAATTTGCCAAAAGCTAAAAACTAATTTTTAAAAACTAAAAATTGTTGAAAAAAAACTTGAGAAACAAGAGAAGAAATCTTTT
>Ga0209208_10009333_pt1 | contig 12912 bp, 14 predicted proteins | sample S1TSphfallax_3_FD_187694 | JGI IMG/M metagenome (GOLD analysis project Ga0209208, IMG submission 187694) | Host-associated microbial communities from peat moss isolated from Minnesota, USA - S1T2_Fd - Sphagnum fallax MG (SPAdes) (version 2) | ecosystem: Host-associated > Plants > Peat moss >...
ATTAGTTCATGTGTAAAACCATTAAAACTCTTTATATTCTTCATTTCTTGACATCATTCTTGCTTTTTTCCGTAACTAAAACTTTAAAAATCAAATTGCCATGGATGAGTGAGCATAGTCACATGATTTCTGTACCTCTTGTGTTTTAAAAACAATTGGAAAACTCCTTCCATCCTTCACAAACAAGCAAATGAGCTCAACAAAGCAAGAGAGAAAAATGACCAAAAAAAATGAAATGAAAAAGAAAGAGAAGATATAATGTTTATTTTGATCCTATGACATGGATTTCATCAAAACAACAATATTTTATTGCAGCAACCTTGGCTCTTTGAATTTCAAAAAGAATCTTCAATTATGGTTATTTAAATATATCCAAATCAAAGAACCATCAGTTTGGGTTCTTTGGGGGGGAAAACATTCAAAATCAAAGAGTCACAAAATTTCCCCAAAACCTCAAAAATTGGGAATTTATTGAAAAATTGGGAATTGGGAATAAATTCAAAACCTCAAAAAACCAACAATCTTCATGAAAGAACAGGCAAAGAACTGGCGGTTTTTTTGCCCGATTCTTTGACTTTTCTATTTTTTGAGAACCGTGGTTACATACCAAAACGAATTATTTGAAATTTTTGAAAACTGACAAGTGGTTATTTACCTGGTCTGATAACCGACGGGTATCTGTCCCTCATTCTAAGAATTGCCCAACACTGGTTGAAATGTCCTTAATCTTGTGTAAAGACTTGCTCCGATTTTAAACAGGGCATTTTTAATAAAAAAAAATTGCCTGCCAAATTCCTTTTATTCCACATGCTACTAATCAATGAATGCTTAAATTTCATTTTAATTAGTGAAAATTTTAATGATTGGGTTGTGAAAACCAGATGTGAAAATTGACTGATATTGTATATGTAAAGAGCCGCCCTATTTAAAAACTAAGTGAGTTTGGGAAAATTAAAAAAATTGATACCTTGATCGCTTCTCACTAGCCCATATATATATGAAAATTGATCAGGTTTTCATAACATGATGTAAGAACTAGAACCACCCAACACTAAATTTTTTTTATAGAAAGCACCTTGGATGGTCAATTTTGATCATTCATTATTCATTCATTTCAACTCTTTTTTGGACAATTTTTTATTTCACGTGACTCATATGCATCCCCTAATAATGTCATAAGTTTTCACAAAAAATGGAGCATGACATATCAATCTAGGTTTGCAAACACTTGCAGTTTTGAAAACTGCCCAAATTCTTTTAAAACTTCAAAATTTCAATGTGTCAATTTTTCATTTTCTCATCAAACTGTTTTTTTATTTTCCCCCATGAAACATCCAACTTGAAGCCCTCCACAACTTCGCAAAGTTGAATTTTTTGAAATCTAGCATTTTATTTGACTTGTTAGCATGTTTGTGAGGAGGGCTCTTCCATTTTTATTTTTATTTTGGAGTGTGACAGTTTTGGTCAAATGTCGATTAAAGGTTAAAGAACCCACACAACGTATGTTGTCATCATGTATAAAGGCAGCCCCAAGGTGGGGCCATTTCTTAATTTAAGGCCTTGCACCTTGGGTAGACCTCTACTTCATTTTTTTGGGGGTACTCACCTAGTATCAACTTTGCTGGAAGGTTCTATCAAGGAGGTTCTTAATAAGTTATTTTTTTTAAGGGGTAAAAATCACATGGTATGCATAAGGGGAGGTTATTTGAATATCTTGTTGAGAATTGGTCAATTTTCTATCTAGGTTAATTATTAAGTTGAAAATATTATTATCCATGCCTTTCGATTTAAGGTCAATTGAATCTTCAGTGGCTCCCATGCAGCCTCTGTTTCTAGGTTCAAAATCCTCGGGATTGTAATGTTTCAAAGCTAAATGATGCATTAGGTGTTGAAATTGAACCAACCACTGGCCATGTATCCTCAAATGAACTCGTTTTCGAATCATCAAGATCATCAGAATCATAATTTAGCATCAAATCTTCATTTAAATTGAAAGTTTCAATTTTTGTAATTTTTTTTCTCAACTTATGAAATCAAAATTCTTAAACATCATTGCATTTTAAGGTTGGGATTGAAAAATTCTTGTTGAGAAATTTTTGTTGATTTTAAGGGTCACTTTAGACAAGGGTTCAAAGACGAAAAGCCCAGGGACGAATTTGAAGCAAATTGAACCTTGAATTGGACCCTTTTTCACAATTTAAAAAAAAAACACGTTTTCATAAGGTATAACAAGTGTGTCTAAACACTTGGGCTCCAATTCCTGGATGCCATGTAGGCTAAATCACAATTTGATTTGTTTTGGTCCAAGACTTTCATTTAAAGGCCTTAGAACTACTTTGAGACTCTTGATCAATAGGAATGTTTGATTTCATTTGACCTTGCTCCTTGGACCTTGTGTAAAGTGGCCTTAAGTATAAACAAAAAGATAAAATGTGACTATATGTTCAACTTGCTTTTGATGATTTTGCGACAAACTAGTACCTTAAACTCATTTAAAAATTAAATTGAAAAGAAAAAATGTAAAATAGAGCTTTTTTAAGCTAAATTAAAACACTCAAACAACTTGCAAAATTTTATTATAAACTTTAGGGTTTTGGCCAATTTTCCCAAAACCTTTCTCCATTTCAGAATTGCTGCAAAACATATAATTGCATGTTGAAAAAAAGTAGATGAACACAAATTCACAACAAACTAGAGTATCAAACATCACATACTGGAGGTCAATGTAATTGTTGAGAACACATTCACAGCTATCAAATCTCCACACAACTCCTTGCGCTCCAACCTTGTCCTTTTGCTCATTCAATCTATAGTCACAATAGCACTGAAGGAATGAAAATGACGACAATCGGTGAGACATTGCTTTGAAAGGACCAATCAATTGTCATGGTTCCTTCACAAAAGGGCATTGTCAGGTGAGAAAAGAAGAGGCCCCCAAAATTAAGGAGACACACCAAGATCAATTTACATAGCATCAATTTTCACTTTTTTTCCGATGATATCCAGTGGGTATCACAACAGTTATATTTTTTATAAATCAGTTGATTTCTATGCTGTGTAACACCCTCAGTAGTGGGCATTACTGGAGTTGCGCTGGCCTCGAGTCCACATTGCGCCGGCCCTTATTCCAGTAATGTCCACGGCCTTGGCTTTTACCCTACACAAAACAGTGCAATGCATTCCTTTGTTCTATGATGCCCTGCACAGAGTATGCAGGCCTCTTATGGTTTCTAATGTACAGATTTCAACAAAGAGAAATTAGATGGGCGAAACAGCCAACCTAATAATTTTTTTGAAAATTTGGAAATGTCACGTTCCTTTCATAGGCAAGTAATACTGGATATGGCTCCTTTGGGAAATTTAAAGAACCGCCCAACCCTCCTAGTTACCTAGGGAAGGCTGGAATCACCTAGGACGAGAGAGAGATAGAGAGAGAGAAGTTGGTTGCTTCAGGCTCCACACGCACGAAGTCCATTGAACTTCCTCCGTTGGAATAAGGTGAACCTGTCTTCATTTCAGTCGATTCTGGGTGTACAGTGTTCGTCAAGCTGACACAGCATGTGCGAGCGACAATCAAGACAACGACACGAGTCTGCACCACAGTGCGCACAGCATACAGTGACCAAAATCCGACAAACCCACCACGGAGGCAGGCACGCAGCCCAGGACTTCTACCCAGTCAGTCTAATAAGTCTACAGGCGTCGCAAAAAGTTCATGTTTTCATCGGCACCCCGGTTCCGCATGCTACGCGCCCGCACAGAATTTGTGTTCCAACGCTCGCTCCCTCGCTCGTCGTACCATGCTGCGTGATTGTCGCAGTCTCCGGTTGGTGTCGAGAAGGCGTTGGTCAGTCTGTGCGACGATTGATCAATACCACGACCATTGATTCACACATTCCTCGGCGGGTTAAGGTGCTTTTTTTTTCTTTTTTTTTTGGCGGGGGGTCGATTTTTTGATGTAGCCAAAGTGGCGATGATTCGCAGGAAGATTTAGCCAAATTTGGTTACAAGCTAATTTCGAAAGTAGAAATTTTTTTAAATCCTTGTATATTTAGTTTTGGCTTCCTTACTTGAACCATGTATAACAAATCTGACTATTTTTCTTAAAATTTTGATCGAAATTTTTGCCATTGAAAATCTCAAAAAGCACTAGATTTTAGCGCATTTAATAGGAAATTTTTAAATTCACACCTTTTTCGGTTAAATTCACACCCTTTCTTCGCGTCGTGGTCAATAAACGCGACAGACCTGCAGGCTCTAAGAACAAGACAAGCACGACCAGGGTGTGAATTTAACCAAAAAAGGTATGAATTTAAAATTTTCCATTTAATATTATATGTATATATATTGAGTCAGCCAAAACAAGACTTCCGGACCATGGGCATCAGCGGTTTTTTTTGGAGATTTTCTTTTTTTTTAATTCTGTCAAATATTTTTCTTTCTTATAATGGAAAAAATAGAAAAAATATTTCATAAAAAATAGCCATATTTCTACATATTGTTCAAGAAAGTACCCAATATATAAAAGGATTTTAGTAAATTTCTAATTTCATACCTGGTCTATAGCCAAATCTCCTTGTGGATGATCACCAGTGTGGCAACATCACAAAATTGGGCCCAAAAAAAAAAAAAAAAAAAAAAAAAAAAGAACCAACTGTGGTGGACTGTGTTCCAATTACTCCGCCTCCCAAATGTGCGTGCGCGCGGCCACCGGGACTGTGCAGTCAATCGTCAAACACGCGACATGACAAGCGACACGAATGTCAACTGCGTGGCACGCCGTTCGAAGTACGTAGTCGCACGGTGGAGCCTGTGAGCGTGTTGTTTTGGTTTGTGTTTTGGCGGCCCCCCGGCCTCCACGGCGGAATCTGTTTGGTTCCACCTCCGGGGATCTTGGGGATCTTGCCCCGCTGCGCCTCCTAAGCTAGCCCTTGTCGGGTGTTTTGGAGAGACGTGCAACTTGCGCGAGGCAGCCCCGAAAAAGACAAGTGCAGGAAAAACATTGGACTCTTCAACTAACACGATACCTACGCGTGAAGAAGAAGAAGAAGAGGACGAAGAAGAAGAAGGAACGATCGCAGTGATTCGGCTCCAAGCTCTCATTACTTCGATTCTCTCTCTCTCTCTCCCTCGCTGTGCATTGGTTTCTATCTTGTTTTTGCTTCTTGTGGGGGTGTGGAAGCGGCAATCTGTTTTCCTTGATCTGCTCTGGAGGAGGAAGATTGCCCTTGACGTCAATATGGATCGCTGTCTTGATGATGAGTGGGGACGACTCTACTACTACAAGTCGATCTGATCCGTGAAGAGAAGATGCTAACAAAATTGGGAGCAGCGAGATAGGTGTAATTTGGAGCTCGAGTGTACTATTGTTGAGAATTGTGATTTGTTTTGCGAGCTTTGGAAGGTTTTCAGCGGAACGGGCGTCATTTTGCGGGATCGTTTTTGTGCAACGCAGTTCAGAGAAACCCCAGTGGGGGAGGGGAGCGTGGGCAACAGCCGCATCACAGAACAACGCAGTTCAGCAGAGGCTGCTGCAGAGCGGGTATTGTGCGTGCTCCAATTGGAACTTGCGAGGATGTGTCTTGGTGGTATCCATATGGTAGTATCCATGGCTATCTATTCGAGCTCTCCTCCTACCACATGGCATATCCAGAATGCAACCAGCAGCAAGACAGCCATGGCCACGAAGGACATGGATTTGCATACACCACCACACGCACATCACCGGTCGTCAAAATCACTATTGCAGGGAGGAGGAGGAGCCGGGCTTTCCATCATGTTTTCTACGACCAACAACATGCGAAGAAGAAAGTACGCTTTCTCTTCTGATGACTCCGGATCGCCTTTCGCAACAAGTTGTGTGGTGGGGTTCGAGATGAGGAATACAGATGCCGCGAGAGAGAAAGTTTTGCAGTTTGTTGAGGAGTTCACTGGATTATCAACTTCTTCTTCTTCAACTCCTTCGCATGCTGCTGCTGCTGTGGAAGTTTGTGATTCCAAACTACGACTACTCCCTCCTTCATCTGCAACAACAAAGCTGTTGTTGTTGGAAAGTGCACAGGCGCAGCACAGGGTCTTCTGCGATCCATGTGTTGTGAAGGCCTACAGACTAGCAGAAGATTCTCATAAGGGACAAGTAAGAAAACCTTCCCCCTAATGTTTCTACATACATGTATCTCTGCTTCTTCTTTGGAGGTTTACATTTCTCTCTCTCTCTCTCTCCCTCTCTCTCTCTCTTGCAGTTGTTTAGGGTTGTTTCTTGTATCTGCAGTGGCTGCAGATGTCCTCTCTCAATAGCCATGGTATTGAAAGATGTCTTACAACACCTGTAAATCTCTCTTGTGCTTTGTTTTACGAGAGGCTGTGATGTATTTGGATGGGTGCAGTTTCGGCGAAATGGAGATCTATATCTTACACATTGTGTGGAAACTGCTTTGATTTTGGCCACAACCGGGGCGGGTAGTGCTGTGGTAGCTGCAGGGTTATTGCATGATGCTGTTGATGATTCAAATTTGAGTCCACAGTTATTGCGGGGTGCCATGGGGGATGATGTAGCTGACATGGTCCTAGGGGTACGTAGTTGATGGCCCTTTGGACTCTTCTGTGATTTGTACAGGCTGTTGATCAGATAGATTCTGTCGATTCTTCTTCAGAAGATACATTGTGGTTCTTCTGTAAAGAGCCTAGTGTAAGGTCACAGCATTTTTTGGACTGAGTTGAGTGATCTACATAATGATCTTCTTAGGCTTTCTTGCCTGCATGGATTATTGATTGCATGGGTAAAATCTTGCACCAGGTTTCAAGATTAAGTGAATTCAGTCAACTCGCCCGGGACAACAAAACAGTCTGTGACCCACTGGAAGCTGACAGATTGCGAACAATGATACTATCAATGGTTGATGTTCGTGTAGTGCTCATCAAGCTTGCCGATAGGCTGCATAACATGAGAACTCTTGGGGCCCTATCATTTCGAAAGCAACTCCAGATTGCAAATGAGACCCTTGAAATCTTTGCACCTTTGGCTAACCGGTTAGGTGTTTGGAGCTGGAAAGCTGAATTGGAAGATCTCTGCTTCAAGCATTTGAAGCCTGATGAGCATAAGGAGTTGGCAACCAGACTCTTTAGTTGCTGTCGGGAGGGAATAGTGATGTCTTCAATTCATCAGCTAGATGAAGCTTTGCGGTCGCATGGAGTTCAGTTTACAGACCTCAGTGGAAGACCCAAGAATCTGTACAGCATCTACAAGAAAATGACTAGGTGTGCATGTTGTCGATTATCAGTGTGCAGGCAAAAGAACAGGAGTTTCTATCTTAGGTCCTATCTCTGTGTTGTTGAAGTGATAGTTTTCTGTGAGGATGTCTGTCCTGCTGGATTCTCATCATGTGCACCACACTTTGCAGAAAGGGACGAAGCATTGAGGAAATATTTGATGTCCGAGGGCTGCGTCTTATTCTTCAGGATGAGAAAAGTTGTTATGATGCTTTAGGCATTGTACACAAACTCTGGCTGCACATTCCAGGAACGTGCAAGGATTACATACTTATGCCGAAGCCTAATGGGTAAGTCAGGCTACCTACATGGTCTTGGTGGGTTTTCTCCAGTGGTGCAATTGCTAGGCAGCAGCTTTGTCTGTAGACCAGTTTCTGGCAGTACCATTGATACAATTATGCCAACTTGCAGGTATCAATCACTACACACAGTTGTGAGGGGAGATGATGGGTATCCCTTGGAGGTCCAAATAAGAACCGTGGCAATGCATCACCAGGCAGAGTTTGGATTGGCAGCTCATTGGAGATACAAAGAGGACAACAGCAAGCACTCAGCGTTCATCCTTGAACGGGTCGAGTGGGCTAGATGGGTGTTAACATGGCATAGTGAGATTTTGGACACCAAGATGCGGTTATCGCCCTTAAGAGCAGATTTGAGACCACCATGTCCCTTTCCCACACACACTAGTGATTGCCCTTACGCTTCAGTGTGCTATGGACCTCAACTCAGTGTGATTGAACCACTGCTTATCATCAAGGTTGAAAATGAAAATGTAAGTCAACATGTATTGACATTTGTTTATATTTTTGTGTTTAGTGCCCTTTGAAAGAGTAGCAGAGTGTGAACTCTATTTCCAATTTCTTTAGAAAGCTCAGTCTCCTAAAAAAATTTGTGCTAACACTGGAGCCTGGTTGTTTGCAGATGGTTGTGCAGGAACTGCCTCCAGGTTCGACTGTTGCTGACCTTGTTTCAACTAGAAGGTCAGATATGGATTCTCTAGCAGTTTCATCAAGAAGACTGAGTCGAAGGGAACCAAGGGTTAAAGTGAACCATCAATTTATCAACACTTTCCAACAGAAACTGAGGATGGGTGACTTGGTGGAGATAACAATGGTGGTTGTGTGTGGTGATACCTCCCAGCCCAGTCCCATATGCTCCACTAGTGCCAAAGACCAGCCCTGCGGAAAAATTGCCCTAGAGTTCCAAAGGGAGCACCTTAAGCGCATGTATCTTGACGGTGGAGACTGTAGTGAGGAAACAAGAAGACCATTGGAGAAGAGACCAAGTGTTGCTGGCCTCATATAGTAACCTGGACCATGAACCAGAGTAGATGAATGGTCCAGTTGCAGGATAGAAGCTAAGTCCTCTGGTGCCTTTACAATTCTGTACATAAATTTTTCAGGGACTTAGGGTAGCTCAGTCTTCTCCTTGAGTAGATTCTAAAGTGCTGTGTATCAGGCAACCCAGCATGCATGTCTTTGATTGAAAGAAGCAGCCTGCAATGCAGTGTAAACCCATTTGAACATACAGAAACAGGGATGCTTCCAAATGAGCAAAATGCTCTAATGAAAGCAAATTGGATTTTCATTTGAATTTGAGTAGGTGAGTAGGTGCCTCTTCCTTCCAAACATTTGATTAAATTGTTTCTGAAAACTCAGTAAATATGAGCTCTTAAACTACCTCTGCCATTTTGTGAAATTTCAATAATGCCCATCTTAGGAATAATTTAACCTAAAAGAAAGTTGTGCAATTTAAAGGAGCTTTCTCAACACATGCTGAAATCCAAATGTCCAAAGCACAATGTCCAAAAAGTCAATTGACACGAGAAAATATTCAACCTGGACTCACAAAAGAACTTTGAAACGTGAGCGCTGAAAATTAACTGAAACTATGAAGGAGACTGTTGGGAGTCTGGGAGGTATTTGTCAACCAGTGTTGGGCGGTAACCTATTAGAAACAGGAACAGGCCAGTGTTATAAGGGTATTGAGATTTACTCATACCAGACAAGTTCTGGTATGTCAAGTACCATGGAGGTGGGGGTACAAGTATGGTCCAGGTATGCAATTGAAGTGACCAGAGTAGGTATAAATTTGATATCAAAATAAGTAATATGACCCTGAGTATAAATCTGGTATAAGCTTAGTTTTTTTAATTTGATACCTCAGGTATATCAACCCTGGTCCTAGTATGTCTTTGCGAAAATTAAACCAAACTTTATAACATGGCCAGCTTTATAACACTTTAAATGTCCAGCTTCTCAATAAGCCCAATGACAATCTCGTTTTACTCAGGGTACAACACTTTGCAGCTCCACCCCCTTTGTCATTACTTGTTACACATTACTAATGACCTAACCCTACTGAGAAAAACTCAAGACCCAGATGTGCACTAGAAAGCAAGCTCCCAAGTATCAGAGGCAATTCCCAAGACCTAGCTGTAACACTAAACAAACCTTAAGTCTGAATACTAATCACAACATAGTGGATGCCAAGACCAGACTGGTCTATTATGAATCAAAGTATAGCAAATATGAAGACCACGCTGGTCTGATATGAGTCCGGGTATTTACAAGACCTTATTCCAAATAGGTATGATATTTAATACCACGGCTTATACCCAAGTTGATACTCTATTTTACCCATATACCCAAACAACACTGGAACAGGCAACAGGACCCAGACAGTTCTTAGGATCATAACAATGGAAACCCTGGTTCTTTCAGGTTTTTGAAATAATCTGGACCAGCAGTTCTTTGCATCTGATTTTTTCAAAGAACTAATATCAGAAACACTCTAATTTTGAGGGAAAAAGAAAAAAAAACTAGAACCAGCACTTCTTTATTAATTCAAATAACTGCATAACATTGGTGTCAACTATCAACCTGGGTATTGAACTGGGTATGATCCACTTTACCACACATTGCCACTCATCCAAGGTAATGAATGACTTGATATGATATATAAGGCTTTGGCCTCTTTCTGAAGGGGGGACACAATCTAACATGTGACCCACAATATTGACATCCAAGATGGTAAACACCCCCAACGAGCTTTGTGGGTTTGTCATTTTGTGCTTACATGGTTTTGTGCAGAATCATGTGGTTCATGTTTTGAATGTTCTGTGTAGAACAAAAAAAAATGTTATGTTGTACAGATCTAAAGTGTGACCCACAATATTGACATTGGAGAAGATAAATAGCCTAACAAGCTTTGTCCATGCTTGTCATTTTGTGCCTTGCATGGTTTTGTGTAGAATTGCACAATTCATGTTATGATGTTTTGGGAAGAACCAAAAAAAAATTAAAGTATTGTGACTCCTTGTGAGCTTTGAATCCACCACCATAGAGAAGTAGATCTAATTATTATCACTAGCATACTTCATGTTTTTTGAAGGAATTATATCTAATTTTGGATTTAGTTTTAAGTTTACAAGCTATCAGTCAAACACCCTGCAATAGAACCATGCAGGTCATTACAATGCTTTTTCTGAAACTTTTCTGACACTCACACAAAGCTCATTGGAGGGTGTTTGGCGTCTTCTTATTGGCATTATGTTGAAACCTATAATTTATATGATGAATCTAGGGTGAATGTGGCCCAATGCTGATGTAGTAAGTCAAGATGCCACTTTTGGAATCGGTGGCTAGTTAGTAGTGGGTGAGTACAGTTAAGACTGAGGCACACTGAAGAAAAGTGCAAAAACCTTGCATTGATCTTGCATGCTGAGTCTATGATTCAAGACCTGTTCTGACATCTTGGTTACTAACTTTGAGCAACTTGTCCTAGATCCATTTGCTGATGGAAAATCTGAAGTTGATGAAGACGAAGCTGCTTGAAATGGGGCATGTCCAAATTAAAGCTCCTCATCAAAATCTCAGTCTTTGATCACTGGTTGCCACCTTGCAGATGCATGTCAGTTCAATTTTGCAATTGGCCATTTTACATGTCACCCTACAACAACTACTTTTTTCAACTACCTATTGGAGCAAGTTTTCAATGACATTGGCTTAGACGTTAGTGGGCATCACCACCTATTCACACATACATAACCTTAGGATTGCCTATAATAATTGCCAACAAAGTGGTCAGAAAGGGGGCGCACATTCACACTTAGCCAGGCCTGGTCACAAAGCTTCCTGGCAAGTGACTGATGTGGAGGCTGAGCAACAGGGTTGATGTGCAAGGTTGCTCTTGTTCCTTCACCACTCAACCAATGTGTTTCAGTTCTTGATGGTGCGGAGTGGACTTGGTGAGCCAAGTGGACATGCAACCTGGCTTGCACTTTGGCCTCTGAGTGGAGCAGAAGCCTGGCCATCAGAGCACCTATTTGTGGTCGAGTGGACATTTTCCTGTGCATATATGCACAGGCCTAGAGTGAACCAGCACACCATCCACTGGATGGCCATTATGACTCAGTTGTGGATGAACCTCAGCTGAGTTAATATCAAGTTTCATCTTGGTAACCCATTCTGTAACAAGTAGGTCCTATATATAGGTAGATGATAGGTAGGAAAATAGGTAACTACCAGGTAAACAGATGGTTTTTGTATAGAGGTAAGGGCTGTTTTTACTACCTACCTACTAACAACCTGCTTGTAGGTTGCTAGTGGGTAGGCAGTAAAGAAAGGCAACAGAGTTGACCACCAAGGTTAGTTAGGGAACTGGAACCCACCTTGGTTGACCCAGCACCCACCCTGGTACCATGGTAAAAACTGTAAAATCCATTTAAATTACTCCTAAATAATACAAACATTCCATGCTTGAACTAAATCAAGGTCCAGTCCAGATCTAACATTTTTCAGGCTTAAAATGGCCACTAAGAGGTCTCACCCAAAAAGATGAAGGGCCGAGTGTGGATGCTGGCTCACTCTGGCCAGATCCAGCTGTAAATGGTTCATATTAGAATGGTTACCTATGGGTTATACCGTGGAGGAAGATTTCAGCAATAAAATGGTTACCAATGGGCTAAACCTTGGAGGAAGATACCACAACATATATTGCCTCATTGCAATGCTTAGAAAGTGGGTTCACCTTCAATAAGTGAATTCACGAATTTAGTATCACTGAACAAAAAGAATATAGAACTTATCTATGACGCCTAGTGTGTCTCCTCCTGGTAATGCCTGTGTCTCAGGCTGGTAACTTTATTTCAGGCTGCAACAAAGCAGGTCACTGGATAAATGGGCAAAGAAAACCACAATTGGATTTTCCATGCAGAGCATGAGTTACATGCTATGCGAACAGACACCAAAATCATGTATATTACAAGTCTATCTTCGTGAGTTCTAAGACTTTGCCCTGCAAAGGCATGATCAGCATCTATATTTATCCACCTCCTAATCCATTCCAGCAACCACAATTAGAGAGCACTAGACCCTAGTGTCTGCAGTCATGAAGCTCCAGAACTCTTCAGCCCAACCAGACAACCGAAATCTGCTGGGAGAGAAACCATCAGACAAATAAGTAGGGAGCAACACTTATGTCTATCCACTAGGAATACCTCCCTTTTTTCACCACAACTCTTGCCCACAAGCCAATAAGTCGAAGATCCAGGGTAGAGATATGACCTGTACTTTTTTCTGCTGTTTAGGCTGATGGTCTCTGCATCTCTTACTTCAAATGGCCTATCATCAAATGGCAACA
>Ga0209208_10009335_pt1 | contig 12910 bp, 11 predicted proteins | sample S1TSphfallax_3_FD_187694 | JGI IMG/M metagenome (GOLD analysis project Ga0209208, IMG submission 187694) | Host-associated microbial communities from peat moss isolated from Minnesota, USA - S1T2_Fd - Sphagnum fallax MG (SPAdes) (version 2) | ecosystem: Host-associated > Plants > Peat moss >...
AAATCTGAAGTTTTCTGGCATCGATGCAGAGACAAAAGAGCAACAACGCTCGCCTGCGATGACAAGATGCGTTCTGGGCGCGCGCTCTTCGGTTTCTCGATCCTTCCTTCATTGCCTTCCTGCGCAAGGGCGCTATGGAGGAAAACAGACAGGCATTTGAGGTCTTGATCGAGATGCTTATCGACAGCCCAAAAGCCTCGACAAAAGCCTTTTCTCCGACGTCCTCAATGACGTGGCAATCAATGATAGGTGTATTCCTGGAAATGAGGACCTAGTTGGTGTTTCTTCTAGGCACCTAGTCTATTACCTGCCCTGGCCGCCGACCATTGGTCCGAATGAGAGGAGCGACGGATACTGAAACTATCCCAGGGTTTTTAATTTGCGTCTGACGGATTGCGAGTCCGACCGGTCCGAGGGATGTCGTCTGTCTCTCCCTTGGACACTTGCCAGCCTTCTTGGCATGCGTGCAGGGCCATCGAGGAAAACGGTAGCCATTTGAGGTCTTGATCGAGATGCTGATTGATGGCCCAAAACACTTGACGAGTGCCCTATTTGACGTCCTTAATGACGTGGCAATCTGTAATAGGTCTATTCCTGAAAATAAGGACCTAGTTGGTGTTTCTTCTAGGCACCTAGTCTATACCTGCCCTGGTCGTCAACCAGTGGTCTGAATTAGTGGAGCGACGGATGCTGAAACCATCCCAGGGTTTTTGTTTACGTCCGACGGATTGAGATTCGGACCGGTCCGCGGGTGTCGTCTCTCTCCCTTGGGCAGTGTGCGAGGCTTCGCGCGCGTTCGTGCGTGCGAGCGGGCGTCGTTGCAACGCGCGAGGGACCGAGAGACATGAAGAGGAGGAGCAAGAAAATCGGTCGACAAGTTTGCTGCTGCATTCCTGGTTTCCCTTCGCTCCTTGCTGTTTGCGGCATTGGAATAAAACTCGCGTATTCTCAGTTTGTTTAATCCATTTCTTTCTTTTAGGGTTGAAATCCTGAAGAAAAGCAAGTGTGGCAATGGCGGGATCGAACCATCAGCTGATATACGCCATGGCACCACAGTATGCAGCACCGCTGCAGTACCAATACTACACTGCTGAGCAACCTCCTCTCGCCCTTCCCTACTCCTCTTTGTACTCTCCACCTCCGCCGCTCCCCTACGACCACCAAGGCCTTGTAGGTCGTATCAAACGCCCTGCTGAGGACGGTATGCTTTTGAGCCTGCCCCCTGTCTTCTGTCTCTATTGCTCTCCCTTGAATTCTGGTTAGGTCTTCGTTTTGCATCCCTCTCTGTTGATCCGGCATTCTTGCCTCTGATGCTGTGACGAGGGAAAGCAGAAACTTCGAGAATTTTCTTGGCTGAGGCCATTTCATTTTTTCTGTCTTCTTTTCTAATCTGCCAGTCTGTTTTCTTCCTTCTCTGTGACTGGCTTGTTTCTTCTCTATGATATCCTCCTAGTTTTCACGACAGTGCTTTCCACTGATCAGACTATGCAGTGGTGATGTAAGTTTGGTGATTGCAATGTTGACACGCTTATACCAGCAGCACAAAGGCGAGGCTTTTGTTGTCTGTGAAGTGTTGGACTACGATTGCTCTCTGTATTTTTGTGTTGTTGTTTTTGTTGTTGTTCTTCAGCAGTGACATCACTATCTCCACTGTAAAATCATGCTAGTTTGCATGGCAATCTAAACTAGCATTGTGTTGGACTTCTCAATCTATGAATTGCAAACTCGCAATCTTGAGTTCTCAATCTATGAATTGATGATCAGTGGAGGAAGGAGGAGGAGGGCGACAGAAGGTCTTTGAAATGCAATTTTCATCCTGCTGTACCTGTCTATCTAGAATCACTGTCTTTGCCTTGTCTTTGCCTCCCAACCACCTGTTGAGCTTACAATGGTGCACAGCATATGCTTCTTACTGAGATAGTTGTATCATGCTGCATGTGGAGAAGGAAGGAAGCAGACTGATTTACTTTGATGAATGCTGATTGCTGTTTTGCTAGAGTGTGTTGTCATCCCTCTCCCCTCCCACCATGTATGTACATTACATGTGTGCCTTGACTGGTGAATTCTGTGTGATTTCAGTCCTTTTGTGTGTAAAAAAGTTTTGAAGAGAAGATCAGTTGTACCCACAACCTCAATGAGGGTTATTATAGCAATGTTGTTGTGCACATCACTTTGAAGAGCTTGGTTGGATGAGAATCTGACCAATGGTGTTGGCTGCGGGGTGCAAATTTATACAATACTGGATGGCTACTACGTATATATGCTGTCTTGTGCGATTCCTATTCCCCTACCATCGGTACTCTGCACTGCACTACTACGGTATCCTCATAAAAAATGTTTGAATATTGGTCTCCTTGTATTCCATCCTCTGCTTGTGTTGGCAAATTCTTGTGTGTAAATTATATGTCCTTATATTATTATGCTTGTTTTTGTCTGTTATTTGTTTGCTTGTGTGTTGTTACCATGTGATTGTGGATGTTGGTTGGTGTATATAGCCTGGGGTGCTCCAGATTATACTAAGAGAGTGCGACCAGACAGTGGGGGGGTGGTGGTTGGGCCATTTCCACAGAGACCGGGGGAGAAGATGTGCGCTTATTATATGACCACACGAAATTGTAGCTTTGGCACTTCTTGTCGCTTTGATCACCCAACCTGGGTGCCTGTTGGGGGCATTGCAAACTGGAAGGAGGTCTGTCAGCAGTCTGAACACTTTTGCCAGAAGAACATGCCAGAATGTTGATTGCAGTGCCTTTTAGAAGTTGGCAGGATCACTGTCTCATGTACAGGGCTGCAAAGCCTCTCAGGCAAGATTGTGCGATTTGGAAATGATCACAACATCTCTAAAGCAATGTTAGTGGATGTGGACACACAGGTGACTGCTTCTGTAACTCCTACAGACCCAGCTACTCTGCCTCAGCGGCCAGGGGAGACTGTGTGTGCAGTGAGTATCTAAAGCTTCAGCACCTTTTTCAATTGCTTTCTGTCCAAGATATCACACTAGGCTAATTTCATTGGAGGAGCTAATATATTTGTGTTGTTATTGCAGTACTACATGAAAACTGGAGAGTGCAAGTATGGGATCAAGTGCAGGTTTGATCATCCCAAGGAAAGGACTGAATCAGGCAGTCACAATGATCAGACACAGCAAGCTGTCACCCCTGTCAAAGCAGCTGCTTTCAATTCCAAGGGTTTACCTATTAGACCTGTATGTGCCCTGTACCTGAAACATGAATCACCTCTATACTTTACACCTCAAACTAAGGCTTGATCTTTGAGTTCCACCAATTTTCTGGCAGTTCTTGGCAGAAGAGTCTGAAGATGGTACTTTCTGAAGCAAAGGTTTGATACCATGGAGAGGGCTGGATCCTTAAGGTTAAATTGTGATGTGCAGAGTGAAATCGATTGTGTGTACTATGTCAAGACAGGAAGGTAAATTTACCACTACTTTAGCTTCATGTGACTAGGTTGTGCATGCATTAATGATTGATCTGCATCATCATGTCTCTCAGTCCCCCATCTATGGCTTACTTGTGCAGTAGCATCTGACAGTTGTTGTCATCAAGCATGATCTTGTTGTTCAGTGGTGCTTACTGGTGTGTATGTACCCTACTGTCAGAAACAGGCATTTGAGACCAATTGTACCCCCAGACTCATTGACTGGATGTTGAGGTAATTCTGAGCTGACCTGGAAAGAAGGGAGGATGGGTGAATCAGCTGTAAATATGGAGCTTCATGCCGCTTCAATCATCCTGAAGCAAATTTGGCAGGCAAGGTCATCATTCCAGTTGTGGTCATAATTTGTAACATGCAACTTTGGTTGTTTCAAAAGCAAGCCCCATTCATGAATTCTTCAGCTCATTTGTTTTGAGTTTATTGTGTTCTGCATCAGCAGGTTCTAGGGCTGGAGTTCCTCTTTTTCCTATGGGTGCTTCACAATCTCAACCTCCATATACACCAGCTCCTATACACTATCAGACAGTGAGAGCAAAATGAACCATTTGCACCTGTGGATTCAGATTTTATTTTTGTTTAGTCCTAGGGGTTATGGATTGGAGTCACCCTTGAGTGGAACTTTGTTGCGTTTCTCTCTGAAATGGAAATGGTGGTTTCTTTGTCAATAAAGTTTGTTGTTTCATTTGACTCGTGTTAATTTTGGACTGCTCCTTTGACAGCAACTTTTTTGAGTTGATGATGCTTAGTGGGAACCAGATACAAAGGTAATGCAAAACAGGGCATTTGATGTGTGTGGATGTTCTCACATGCAGGGACAAGAATGTGCTTATCCTTCTGGAATATCTGTAGTTGGGTCTTATCCCCAACGGCCCGGTGAGGCTGACTGCAGTGTATGTCATTTTTCTTGGCTTTATATGATTAGGATGTTGAAGGACCTGCTTGCACCAATGAGGAAAATTGTGAGAGATGTGTCCATAGATAGGGAGCATTGTTGAAGTCTCAAAGGCCTCTTTTATATAATAGTCTATTTCAGTTTTCCCATGGTTCAGTGATCTTTGACAGAACTTCCGCTTTTGGACATCTGAAAGTTTGTATTTTGATGAGTACTGGTCTGTGAAGAAGTTTAGATTTCTGGTCATTGAGCATTTGCTGATAAAGTGTGGCATGTGCATGAACAGTTTTTCTTGAAGACAGGTGAGTGTAGCTTTGGACCTACATGCAGATTCAATCACCCTCCCAACCGTGTCCCCTCTGTTGTCTCAAGGCCAAGTTCAATTGCTGCTGCAGCTTCTGTGAAGCTTACTCTTGCTGGTCTTCCTAGAAGAGAGGTAAAGCATATTATTCATTTTTTGTTTGGTAACTAATTCTCTGTACTATAAGGTACATGCTCTTCACTTCCTTAGACCTTGCTCATAAGGGTCATTTGCAGAAGATTAGGTTGTGCAGTAAGACACAAAGGTGGATGGATAAATTAAGCTCATTGTCAGTTTTTACAGCTTGTCTTATTCAGGTCATATATCTACCTGGATGGCCTGTGTTGAAGCAGATAGGGCTCCTGAGATTCTGATAAACTTGCACTTGCCTGTAAATATTCTGAAGATGATGAAGATGCTTGGGTGTTGTACAGAGTGAGACACCATGTGCATACTACATGAAAACAGGCGCTTGCAAGTTTGGGCCAGTGTGTAAGTTTGATCATCCAACCCCTGGAGAAGTTGCAGCCAAGGCATTGGAAGCAGCACGTGTTGAAGTCCCTGTCACGTTAGATACCAACCTCTCTGAAACCTCCACCATAGGGTTAAATGAACCAAGTGTGGCATCCTCAGGAAATGATGTGGTAGTTGAGACATTTAGTTCTGCACAAGAAGTATGAAGATACAATTCCCACTTCCATGATTATTATGGGAGTCCTCTGAAGTTATTACCCAGAAAGTCTAGCAATGTAAAACATGGATAGAGTACACACAAATTGCCTCTTGAAACGCTTACATTTTTCAGCCATTGTTTCTTGAGGAACAGTTCAGCTTACTGCCAGATGGATGCTCTGGACTTGCTGACAATGTAAAATTAACCCCTTCACTGGGGTTCACATTCTTTACAATTCTGTTACATGCAACTGCTGTGTCTTTTTTTGTTTGAAACATATCTGGTTGTTTTGACATGAGTTTTGTCTTTGCTTGAATCTTGATGACTTTCTCATGCTCTGGGGGAACCACTAACCATGCTGGGAGCTGGTGAAGTCAGCAGGAGTTGTGCAGTAACCAGTCACTATCACAAATACTTTGCTGTTGCCAGTCATTGAACCTGCAAGAAGAGATTATTGCAATAATGGTTCACACCATGCTCCGGTAGTGTGACTCTGTTTTCCATTTCTGCTATAGATGAGGGGGATGGTCTTGTGTTTCTCCCGGAGTTTGCTATGATGGTCATGGTGTCTTGTAAGAGATACTTGATTCTTATGAACATCTTGTTTTCTTCTTCTCCTTCTTTTTGCATCTTGATTTGATTTGATTTGATTGATCTTGAGCAATTGCTTTCTTCTTATATTGCTTAAGATTCAATTGCTACTTGAGTCTTCCCTATTTACTTCAGTCTGCTTGTCTACAGAGAACCTGCAGAAAGTACCAGTCTTGTGACCCTACCATTTGCCTGTCAATCTTCTTTGTCGTCATCTACCCCTAAATGAATGCTGCAGTCTTCTTTGTCAGTCAACCACAGCTTCATCTTCCTTTTGGGGTCGAGAGTGCATTGTGTTTTCACTATGGAAGATGAATCTTCATCAAAATCCTCAACACCTGCAAACCCTCTTCTGTGCACATGTAAGCCTTTCAAAGCAACACTCATTTGATGCCAATTTTGTCAAACCTTGTTATTATAATCATAGGTTTCTCGTCCTAAAAAGGAGATTACTTACCAAAAACAGACACTGGACATGATGTAACTATGCTTAGCAATGCAGATTGGAGGTTGAGGAAGGATTGCAGATTGCTATGATGTGAATTATCCTGCCACAAATTGTCTTAGGGCCATAAATTCTTATTTGGCAAATCTTCATAGTCTGGATGTTGTTGCTACTGATGTGGTGGTGTTCCTCTTCTTCCCACATTTGCTGGAGACTGGTTTCTGCAACATTTTCACAGAAGAAATTGATGCAGGTCAATCTACACAAACTGCAATAACAAACTAGAACTGGGAAGAATTTGTTGTTTTGCAGGAATCTGGTGCAAGTCAGGGCAGCTTGACTCTAATCCATCTCTCTTCCCATCCTGTTGAAATTGTGGCAAGCTCATCATCATCACAATTGTCTCAAGGGGAACTTGAGAAGCTGATGGACATTGAATGCTCCATTGCAGAGATTGCTTCGTCTAATGGTTGTAGTAGGCCTGTATGCTTTGGTTTCAATGTGGAGATGTCAAAAGCGAAGTGCAAAGTACAAAATGGTGACACATGATCCTCTATGCCAATTTTCTGGTGTTCTTGCTATGCTGACAACACTGCAGATGATCCAGACATTTGGATAACAAGGTGCTGGCACAAATGGCAGAAAGATGAGTTTGAGATGGGAAAGATTTGATGAAACTACAGTTTGAATCAGGTGCAACTGGAGGCTTTCATTTTCCAGCAATCGTCAGATTCCTGAGAGAAGCATGTTTGGTAAACTGAAGAATTTTTAGTTCTCAGACGGCAGAAGCTTAAGCTACCCACAAATGAGCTATCTAGCCACCCACACAAAATCTGGTTTGGTCCTTCACAATTGATGTTTCTCTTTCTGCCAGTAATGGTTTCCCTGATTTCCCAACTACAGTTCACACAAGATTTTGCATTTCAACAGATTGAGCATTGAAGCTCTGAAAGTTTGACCTAATCAAAGAGAAGATTCCTGCCACAGAATTCCTGTTTCGAGTATGAAGGAGAATGCATGGAATCAATATATGGAGTCCAGGGAAGGAATTGTTGGTGCTGTGCTAACCATATCCTTATTAATTGATGCAACATCAGCTTGATTGTAAGAATGCATATGGCACAGAAAAGAAATTGCATGCATGCTCCACATGCTGCTTCAACTCTAAGATTCTATGGCAAAGATGCAGTGCTCCAAATTGGACATGCAGATTGCTGCCTTAGTTTCCATAGTTGCTTGCTATGTATACATGCTTTGATATGTCGATCAAGAGTTCAGACAAAAACATCTAAAAATTTGCTGTGTGCTGCAAATTGCATGATTGCTTGCTACATAAATGTAGTCAATCTCCAACATTTTCACATTTTCACATTGATGCCCCCAATTGGGGGATCCCATCCTTGGTTTTCCCAATTTGAACCCCTATCTCAAGACTCCACGGAGAACATGAATTAAGGGATGAGGGAGCAATAAGAGATGATGGAGCAAAGATGAGGTGAAAGTGAAGCCCACTTGGGCACCACTTTTTGGATACCTTGAATGTGAAGTTATATTCCATCCCCACCAAGGAACATGAATTTTTGGAATCTTGTACAATTAGGATTAAGTCAATTCCATCACGTGCACCAATAATCATTGTGACTAGGCGAATCATATTTCTCTACTTGAGGTGGAGGAACTTACAACTGTCCAAGTAATCTGAGTAAATCAGACTTCAATTTTCTTTTACACATAATTTTTCTCTTAAAGACAAGACAATTTGAAACTCAACTCAAGTTGAAGTGAAATTTTTGAACTTATTTTCAATTAGTTGTGAAAATTTGAAAAATCAACTCATTGATGCAATAGGAAGCAAAGGTGCACCTTGGGCATAGCTCAGATGGCTGAGGATGCAGAAAAGTTTATCACTCCCCTGCTACACCACAATGCATAAACAATTGGTCATAGCACATTTGTTACATTACACAGCCTGACAATCCATAATAACTCCGCATTTTGGACATATTTTGAGCAAAAATGTGAAAGGGCTGGTGCTTGTACAAAATTCTACTGCATCTAGAGTAGTGTACATGGTGTATGGTTATACTAGTTCTACTAGTTATATTAGATGATGAAGAATTTGAAACCACTGCACTATATCCATCTTCCTCACAGGTGGGACCAAGAACCCAAATGGGTTGAATCCAACAATATCTCACATCACATTTGCATGCACCTAGAAATGTTGCCTTGCTGTGACAAGAAAATAGACACTTCCATCTTCATTAGTATAGAAGAAACCCATGGTTTGTGAATTTTCCAACCCCTCCCTGCTGCATCTCAACTGAAGCTCAGCTTTTCAGTGCAAACCAAATTTGCTCACAATGCCTTGTCAAGTGGGTTGGTCATGCTGGAAACTCCTATGGCATCCATTATCCATCATGTTTCAATGTTTGGCAATGAGTTTACTAAAGAGGGAGTGCCAATTGTTCAATAATTGTTGTAGAGGGGAGTCATCCTTGGCCATCATACCTGCAAACCCCAAAAACCTTCATCAATAATGGTGATATAAAAACTGTGGTTCCTCTCACCATTTGTACTACAAATTTTCTTCAGTATGCTGTCTGCAAAAAAAGTGTTGTGTTGTACAAGGGGCAAGTTGTGCACACAAAACACCCAATGATTTTACTGAGTGCATGGGGATGGTCAGGCAGCAGAAATACCAATGTGTCTCCTCCTTTTGCCCTCACTCATCCAATAGAAGGTTTGGCTGCACCTTGATTGCCACCAAGAATAAAGAATTGAACCACAGCAGCTGACATAAAGAAATCACACCATTACCATCACCAATAATCCCTGAAAGAACAAATGCCATCCTTAAAGTGATGGTAGCCATAGGCATCCCCTGCTACAATTGAAGTTAACTCACAACTCTCTTAGAAGTGAACTTGGTGCAAGTGTATGTGTACCTGTAGATTCCTCAAAATCCAGACTGGAGTACCATAAGGTGTACTCATAAGCTCAAATGCAATGGCCAGGTTTAACCTGGCTGTTTCTTGACACCCTGTTTCTTTCTCTGCTGCTGAAACTGTGCACTGACATCTCAGTTGCCATTAGTAGCAGCAGCATGGATGTTAGGTAGTGGTACATAACCTGCAGCATTGGCAGGGTCCAATTTCAGAACTTGCTTTGCAATTCGCTCTCCCATCTCCACATAACCATGAATTCTGCAAGCGTTGAGCAAGGTCTTCCACACAGAAGCACTTGGTTCACAGCACATTATATTGATGAAATCCTCTGCCTCCTGCAGATGGCCAGCACGACCAAGAAGATCAACCATGCAGGCATAGTGCTCCAGTGTTGCAGAGACATTGTAAACTAAGCCCATGGAATCAAAGAAGCACAGGCCTTCATCAACTAGACCAGCATGGCTGCAAGCTGACAGAAGACAAACAAAAGTAATATCATCTAGATCTACACCTTCTTGACACATCCGTTCAAAGTGCACAAGAGCTTCCTTTCCATGCCCATGCATAGCAAGGCCTCTAAGCATCGCAGTCCAAGAGACAAGATTATGAGAGTGCATCTTGTTGAACACCCTCCAAGCATCCTCCATGCTTCCACATTTGGCATACATGTCAATGAGACTACTCACAACAAAGACATTAGATTCACAGCTGCTTTGAATGACCTGTTCATGTACACGCCTGCCCTCTTCAAGTGCCACTACACTGGTGCATGCATTCAGGACCCCAACAAATGTGACAGGATTTGGCTTCACCCCTTCCTGCTGCATTTGTTCAAAGAGTTCCAATGCCTTCTGCGGTTGATCACATTTCACATGTCCCAAAATCATGGCAGTCCAGGAGACCACATCATGTGTGGACATCTTGTGGAACACTCTCCAAGCATCCACCATGCTCCCACATCTGGTATACATGTCAACAAGGCTACTACCCACAACAACACTAGAATCATGACCATATTTGACGATCTGCTCCTCAATGTGCCTGCCTTCTTGAAGTTTCCTTACACTGGCACATGCACTCAGAACTCCCACAAAAGTAATAGGATCTGGCTCCACCCCTTGCTGTTGCATTTGTCGAAATAGTTCCAATGCCTCCTGCCATTCCCCACATTTCACCAATCCTAAAATCATGGCAGTCCAAGAGACTACATTATGTGTGGGCATCTTCTTGAACACCCTCCAAGCATCCCCCATGCTCCCACATTTGCCATACATGTCAATGAGGCTATTACACACAAAAACATTAGAATCACAACCACTTTGGACAATTTGTCTCTCAACACACCTGCCCTCTTCAAGTGCCACTACACTGGCACAGGCATTCAGGACACCCACAAAAGTGACAGCGTTTGGCTCCACCCCTTCCTGTTGCATTTGTTGAAACAGTTTCAATGCCTCTTGCCCTTGCCCACATTTTACATGTCCCAAAATCATAGCAGTCCAAGAGACCACATTGCGTATGGGCATCTTGTTGAACACTCTCCAAGCATCCTCCATGCTCCCACACTTAATATATAAGTCAACAAGGCTACAACTCACAAAGACACGAGACTCACAACCACACTGGATAATCAGTTCCTCGATTCCCCTGCCTTCTTCAAGTGCTGCTATACTGGCACACGCATTTAGGACCCCTACAAACGTGATAGGGTCAGGATCCACGCCTTCCTGTCGCATTTGTTGAAACACTTCCAATGCCTTCTTTCCTTCCCCACATTTCACATGTCCCAAAATCATAGCAGTCCAAGAGATCACATCCCGTGTTTGCATCTTTTTGAACACTCTCCAAGCATCATCCATGCTCTCACATTTGGTATACATGTTAATGAGGCTGTTAGCTACAAAGAGATCAGACTCCAAATTGCTCCGAATGATCAATTCATGAACATGCCTGCCCTCATCAAGTGCAACTACAGTGGCACACGCATTCAGAACTCCCAGGAATGTGACAGAATTTGGCTCCACACCTTCCTGTTGCATTTGTTGAAATAGTTCCAATGCCTTCTGCCCTTCCCCACGTTTCACATGTCCAAGAATCATGGCAGTCCAAGAGACCACATCACGTGAGGGCATTGAATGGAACACTCTCTGAGCTTCCTCCATGCTCCCACATTTGGTGTACATATCTACGAGGCTGCTACCCACAAAGACATCAAACTCGCACCTGCTTTGAATAATCTGTTGATGAACAAGTCTGCCCTCTTCCAGCAGTTGCAATTTCGCACATGCATTGAGCACTGGGACAAAAGTGAACTTGTTAGGACTGACACCTTCTTGTTGCATTTGATGAAACAACTCCATTGCCTTCTCATATTGGCCAAGCTTTACATATCTTGCAAGCCTTCTATTCCATGAGAAAATGGTCAGTTGTATGGTCCCTGGTGCCATTACAGCCAGTTCTGCTTCCACCCATGGTGGGGTCTGTCTGTCGTCAAGCCAGAGTGCCTTCTGTGTCATCTTATGCTTGAAATCCGGATATTTTGCATTCACCTAAAACAAGATATCCGAATCAAGATGATAAGCTGCACATTGTGTCACAGCTGATACAGATCACGGCTAAAACACACAAACCTAATCAGACCTACTTCGTCAATTGAAGAATCATGACTTACACCAGACTCTGTGCCTCACCTTCTCTGACCTGTTATCCCACCACTGTGAAGGATCTGAAAAGAATTCCCGCCAAAGTTTCTCTTTCTGGCCTGCATGCACAGCAGTACAAAACTCATGTAAAACATACAACGTCACATGGACTTCCTTCATGCCATGGATCACATTCAAGAGAAAACCAGAAATATAGTACTTTGGGTCTCTCTGGTTATACATTCAGTTTTTCTCATGCAGAAAATCCTAGATCAAACTGTATTTGAACACAGCACTATGCTTTGAAAGATCTGTGGCTGGTGCAGCAGTGACCTTCTCTCATTCACACAACACACCGTTTTGGAAATTATGCACATTCGGAAGTGGAGAGAAACAACCCTGCACAAGATAGATCCCCTGCACTGATTGCCATCAACATTCAAAACACAAATTAAGCATTTTGCTTGTCCTTGAGGAAGAAACTGCACCTAATCTTTGCAGATTTCCACTTGAAGAAGAGGCTAGGGTTCTGTGGCAGTGATCAGAACCTGTCACATGCATGCCACAGAGTTCATGTTGTCCAAAACACATCAGCAACAAATCCTTAAAATTCCAACACCTGTTTGTCATGTCTCAGATCCAAAAAAGCTCATGCAAAAAAAAACAAAACATGTTCAAAGTTGCACAGAAAGAAACCACAAGTTAAACACCATCCAAAATCCACAATCTGCTCCTCAATTTTTTCAGCTCCAGAGAACACATCCCTCACCTACAAAGTTGCACTTCTTGTTAGAAGTTCTCTTCCTCCTCCTAGAAATCTGCAGCTCTACAGAATGGTATCTGCAGCTACGCAGACAAGCTGATACCTAGAGCACCGCAGAAAGAATAAGGAAACAAAAGTTTGGAAACTCACGCAAGAGAAGAGGAGCGAAGAAGCACCACCACCGGGCGTCCAGAGAGATTTG
>Ga0209208_10009336_pt1 | contig 12909 bp, 15 predicted proteins | sample S1TSphfallax_3_FD_187694 | JGI IMG/M metagenome (GOLD analysis project Ga0209208, IMG submission 187694) | Host-associated microbial communities from peat moss isolated from Minnesota, USA - S1T2_Fd - Sphagnum fallax MG (SPAdes) (version 2) | ecosystem: Host-associated > Plants > Peat moss >...
GGTTTAACCTTAGTTAATATGGACTTAACCTTAATACTAAGGTATAATATTACTATACATAGATTATGTAAATATATTGGGTATTTTAATTTAGGTATGCATTAGTTTAAGTCATTAGTTTTATAACACATGTCCATTTTGCATGTTAGTTGCACACATAATCGTATGGCCCAAAAATTATATGATATCAATTTTGGAATTGTAAATGACAACTAGTTGCATAGTGATTGGTTATAAACAACTTGATTTCTTCTAATGGTTGTTAAACATTAATAAAGTTAAACTTGCCAACAAAGTCAAATATGATTGACCACATTTTAATGAGTAGATTTTAATGTATAAATATCTATGTTATAATCAATTGACAACTTTAATACAACTCCTTGACTTTTTAATATGACATTTTATTTATTAATTCCTTGTATTTTCATGAGATATTTAAAATGTAGTTGCATATTCATTGTTTTGAAGCTTTAATTGCAAGGTAGTTTAGTTGTTGTAAACATAATATTTCATAGTGAAATTAATATATTTTTTTCCCTTGTGCAAAGTCTAAACCATGATGCCTAAAAACTACTTTTTAGAACATTGATATAAACACAATTAACACTATATTGTCTTAAAACAAGTACCACCAAATTATTTGCACTTCCATTAACACCATTTCACCCCTTGTTCTTTCCTTCACACATTTAGTTTTTAACATATTTTTTGAATACAACATTCAAAATCTTGTAACCAAAATCATATAACTATTATGTTAAACTTTAATTATATAAATTAAATGAAATTATGGACATAAAAACATATAAAATTGTAGAATAAAATTTATAATTATATGTTTCACATGGAAAATAATGTCTCCAAGGTATTACAAAATTACATAATTTTACTTAAAGACGTTAGAAAGGAATGTTTGGAAATAAAAATATTAGATTAATTTAAATTTTTTCGTTTTGAAACTAAAGAAATAAAAAAAAACTATGCAAAATAATGAATTTAAATACGATGTCATAGTAACTTCATTAATAAATTACATAATTTTAAAGCTAAATCATATTTAAAGACATAATTTGTCCTAACTTAAAGTTTAATTTATATATAATCTATTTGAAGACATAACTTATCATACCTTGAAGTTTTGCTCTGATGGTTAAAGATTTGATTTCTAGTTTTCTAGTTCACACGAAGGTTCAATTCCTTCTTGGGACATCTTATAATTTGTAATTTGTGACTTACATGATTATAATTCTAACTTGTGACTTAAAGTAAGCACTAATGTTGACACTAAACTAGTTTGCACAACATAGTTTGAATAAAGAACAACTATTTTATGGTGGAGTGTGCACAATATACTTTGAATAAAGAACAAAATATATTTTGAATAAAGAACAATTATTTTTATGGTGGGAGAGGGCCAATAATGCTGATAAATGTGCATGGATCCTCTCCAATAATGTTGGTAAATGTGCATGGATCCAATGCTTGTAAAAGGGCACTAAATGTCAAAAAGATTGTTCTTGATTGGCTGACACTAATGATTGACTCAAATGTTTTCGCATTTGAATAGTTTCTCACCTTATATTGTCCCATTATTCATGTCATGTTTGTGGATTGTAAGATGTCAAACACACCGAACAAACTTTGTGGGTGTCAATGTGACGCCTTGCACGATCCTCACATGGTTTTGCCACAAGTTTGGGTTGATGTTGACCCGAAAAAAAAAGAATGGGAGATAATTTCAAACTAAGGCAATCTTGAGCAAAACCGTCTAGAACTAGGTTGTTAGTTTGATGCCTAGTCTTTTAGATAGGTGTTCATGGATTCAAATGTTTACAAAGACCAAGACATCCAAAATCAAATGTTTTTTTCCCTTGTAAGAAGTGCTTGTCTCTTCCTCATGTAGAGAGTAAATAGCCATGCACAGAATGGCCCAGGGTCCCCCACTAATACCCCGCAATCTTTGTAAGCGGCTATTTAATGTTGGCCATGGGGATGGGAAGCAATGAACACACTATGTTGAATGTGAGAAATATTGCTAGTGGTCAAATTAAGGGATATGGGTGAAGTGGCTCTTGCATGACTAAAATTGACATGACAAAAAGAAAAAATAAAATTGTACCAGTATTTATATAACCTAATTTAGGGCCGGCGTCGGTACATGTCTGCTGAATAATTAATCAATTAATTTTGAAGATTCCATTTCGAGGAATGGAATATTCTTGAAATATTTTTTAATGATTCTTTATTTTTTATCACAAAATTTTGTTCTTCAAGAATTTTTTTGAAAAAAAAATTCAGCATTTAAAAAATATATATACTTTGTACCAAAACTGCCAAGGTGCTACGATTAGGGTTTTTTTCTCAAATTCCTCAACTCGGTCCACTGGCGAGGATCAAGTACAGCCATTAAAAAATAAAATAAAATAAATTTGATTCATTACTTCGTACAAGAAGACCCGGACTTTTGACTGTATTGAAAATGGATTGTTGGTGTGCACGTAAAGCTGAAAACCCTAATTCCGTCCACCGTCGCTGCTCGCGAGTGCACGCAAAGCTCGAAACCCTAATTGCGATCACCAATTAGGCTTGGTTTGTTTGCTTGTGTAGAGGAAACGATAGAACACGACGACGCAGCAGCACCAGAAGAAGCTTTGATTGATGGGTTTGTTTCTGTTTTCTTGAGGGAAAGGATAGAAGAGAACGCAGAAGAAGAAGAAGAAGAAGAAGAAGCTTTGATTTTTGGGTTTGTTTCTGATGTCTTGAGGAAAGGATAGAAGTCGACGCAGAAGAAGAAGAAGAGGCTTTTGATTGTCTTGAGATTGTAGTATCGATAGGTAATGGAGAACAACAAGATGCAGATGCGGCAGCAAGTGCTGTTGGAGCATCTGAAGCCGAGTCGTCGAAGAGGCGGCGGTTTGTGTGAATCGTCAAATCTGCTGGTTTGTTCCTCGCCTTGTATGGCTGGAGATAGCGCACCTTATGCTCGTACCACGGATTTCTTGGACGATGTTGTGATTGTCGCGGCGTACCGGACGCCGATTTTAAAGCCAAGCGAGGGGGATTCAAGGACACATATCCGGATGATTTGTTGGCTCCCGTTCTGAGGACGGTGGTGGACATTGTAGGAGTGAAGGCCGAGGAAGTCGGGGATATCGTGGTGGGGAGTGTATTGGCTCTTGGTGCACAGCGAGCCAACGAGTGTCGGATGGCTGCTTTCTTTGCAGGTTTTCCAGAGACCGTGCCTGTGAGAACTGTGAACAGGCAGTGCTCTTCAGGACTTCAGGCCGTGGCTGATGTAGCGGCGGCGATCAAGGCCGGTTTCTATGACATCGGGATCGGTGCTGGGTGGAATCCATGACGAGTCATTCCGTGCCCGGGGACAGGACTGTGAGTCCGAAAGTGGAGAGCAACCAGAGAGCTCAGGACTGTTTGTTACCCATGATATCACGTCAGAGAACGTGGCAGAGCGTTATGGTGTCGGCCGCAAACAGCAGGATGCTGCATCGGTTACCTCACATCAGCGTGCCGCTGCGGCTACAGAGAATGGGAAATTCAAACAAGAAATTGTTCCTGTGCACACGAAGCTGGTAGATCCCAAGACTGGAGAGGAGAAACAGGTTACCATCGCTGTGGACGATGGAATTCGGCCACAAGCCACGCTCGCAGAGCTGGCCACAAGCCGGCTTTCAAGAAAGGTGGCTCCACCACAGCAGGCAATTCATCCTAGGTCAGTGATGGCGCGGGAGCCGTGCTGCTCATGAAGCGAAGAGTTGCTTTGGAAAAGGGCATTCCTGTGTTGGGTGTCTTCAGGAGTTTTGTTGCAGTTGGTGTGGATCCTGTGGTTATGGGTATTGGACCTGCTGTGGCCATCCCCAAGGCAGTTGAAGCAGCTGCCCTTGAACTTAATGACATAGATCTCTTTGAGATCAATGAAGCCTTTGCATTGCAGTTTGCTTACCTTGCCAAGAAATTAGAGCTTGATGAGGAGAAGATCAATGTGAATGGAGGTGCGATTGCACTTGGTCATCCCCTTGGAGCCACTGGTGCTCTGTGCACAGCCACTCTTTTGCATGAGATGAAGCAGCATGGCAAGGATTGTTACTTTGGTGTTGTGTCCATGTGTATTGGGTCTGGTATGGAAGCTGCTGCAGTGTTTGAACTTGGAAGTGTGGTGGACACGTTGAACAATGCAAGTCCAATAGCAGCCAACAATTTTCTGTCCAAGGATGCAAAGTGAAGTGCACCTATCTCTAACACTTTGGGAGTTGCAACCTTGTGTGTCACATGCAAGAATAGTGTCTGAAGTTCATGTCAAATGAAAGGACAATTTGAAGGTTTCCAAGAAGCAAGCAAGTGGAATGTTGTGTACTTGTTGAATGTTCAGGTCATAGAGTAGTGCAATTTGGGTTTCCTGCTAGTGGGAAAATTCGTACAGGGGGTTTGAAAGAATCTCAGATGGCTTATGAAGCTTTGTTCAAATACAAAGATGGAGTAAAGTTGTATTTTCTAGCAATTCCCAGGCTGTGAAATTATCTTTGTAAGTGAGACACTGTTCTCAATTCAAGAAGAGTGCTCTTGTATGACTCTCAAACATGCTAAACAAACATACTATTTCAATTGTTTGTTGCATATAAACCAAGCACCATTTTTTCCTTACTCCTGAAGCAATATCCTCCATAATCTCCAAGGAGAGTGCTCTGCAGGCAGCAGAGCATGGTGCAAGCTCCATTGAATGCCTCATTGTCTACATGGTATACTGACAGAGCTGTTGTTTCTCCATCAGAAATAGCAGCTTGCAGATTATCCAGAAAATGGTCCACAGATTCCTATATCAACACAACCCTAAAACAGTACTGGGCTGTAGAGTGATTTCTACCTTGGATTTCTGAACAGTAGCAATCCTCAGTGATCCAATGTTTGTCAACTGCTTTTGGATTCTTTCAATCCCCTCCATCTGCAAGAATTGTCAACTGGTACCTCTTGTTTTCCTTTGTTTTTGGCATTTGAAATCAGTTTTGGGTTTGTGACTTTGGTGGAATTTTAGAGGTTAATATTTCAAGGACTCCACAATCCTCAGTGGGTGGTTATTCAAAGCCCACTTGTCCATGATAGATCATGCTTCGAAAGTTCTCCTTGTTTGTGTGCATGAGGAAGCACAGAAGAACACGAGTGTCCTTTGAATGGATGAAGCTTGCTCTTTCTGCATACTCCAGCTGGAGAGAGGAAATTGCAAACAAATTGAATCTCCTGCACTTCCAGTGGATACAGCAGAAACCCAAAAAAAAAGGTACAGCAGCAGACTATCTAATAAAACTCTGGGCGTCATCCCAGAGATAAGCAAGAGAAAGCCTTACTAATATTGATGAATTTCTGTTCAAGAATTGCACAATGAGGTTTTGCAAATAGACAGGAAAATAACCACAACACAACATTGATGAAAATATTCTTGTACTTTATGATCAACTTCTCACTGTCCAATTCATGCATCATGAAAGTACTTGTTCATGGAACAACCAGCATTGGAGCAGCAAGTGCTATGGGATGGCAGCTCTGATGGGGTTCTAAGGATTGGAACCCACACCAGCATGTGCCTGCTGTCCTTACAGTGATGGTTGTGCAAGCCCACAGTCAGTTGTTAGGGGACTGTAAGTTACCTTTCAAGCCTGAAGAATATTCAGAAGGTCCTACTTTTTTGCATTTAAAAGTGCAGCTAAAGGATGTTGTTCTTGTCTAACATTAAGAAAATGTGAAAAAACTGTATCACCTTTTCCATACTACATCAGGTTCCAATCTTCAATGAAATGATTGAGCTCCAAGCACCTCATGGATAAATAGGTCAATTCAATCAAAGCTCATGAATCTACACTTCAGTGCTACAGCTCTAATTTCTTTTCAGCTTTTAAGCCAAGTAATAGAATCATGAAATCTTGAAAGTAAGGACACCTTCCCTTCTGGACCATGTTTGTCCCACTTTAGCAGAAAGTGTTGATCCTGTTTTGCAATCCACACAAGTATTTGTTGCATCAATGATTCCTGTTTGAAAACTCACCATCAACAATAGAGGCAGGCAGAAGATGCCAACATCAGCTAGCATCAAGTGGAAACACATCCATGGCTTCAGACTTTCAGCCATTGCAAGACCTCCATCACACTGTGAACTCAGAGTATCAGCAATCCAGACTGGAGGCTTGCACTACATTTAATGCAAGCCCATCAAATGTTCTGTTTAGTTATCAGGCAGCACAGAGGAATCAGCATTATTGTTTCCATGGGACAAAACCTCAGCAGGATTCACCTCTACAATGACCAGCAAGGGGTAGATTTAAACCATCAATTATTGCTAACTCTACTCCTCCACAATGTCAAACAGATGGTTTGCTGTGGTACAATGCTCTAGATCAATTCACCACTGCTCACAAAGAATTGAACTGCATCAACACACAATTTCTGAATGAAGATGCAAGGTACATTTTAAGATTACAGTTAAGGCATAGATCTTCCCAACTGGAAATCCATTTTGCCAAAATTGCACAAACAAACAATAAACAAAACACACTGCAGAAGTCAGCCAAACACAACTGAAAAATACAGCACTGTGAGACAGAGGAGCTGGTTTTTAACTCTTAGATTCAAGCATGCAAGGTGTGCATCTTCATAATGAGGTGATTCCTGAAAGCTGATGGTCACAAGGGTTATTAGCAAGGAGCCTGACCTACAAAACTTAAGTAAATGACTCTGCATTCCAAAATTGAGAGGCATTGCAGCTCCATTGTAAGCAAAACCTGGGACAATTACAACTTGTCCTCATACTCTGACAGAGGAGTGATCTGGTCCTTAAGACCCTTCCGTTTCCTAATGTCACTGACAATAACCCCTGCCTGCGAGCTTGCATCATGTGGATCACTGTTCAGCATCTCCCAGTGATCAAACACACACTGTGGGAAAGCCTGTCCAGATGTTGCAGCACGCAGAGTACCTGAAAAACCAAATGATTCAATGACTGGAAGATATGCCTTGATATTGTATAATGGAGTTCCTGGCCGCTGGATTTCCTCAAACACATGGCCACGCTTCTGATTCAGCACACTGTAGATGCCACCTAGTGCCCCCTCTGGTGCCTGGATCTCCACCAGGTACACTGGCTCTAGAAGGCGAGGCTTTGCTGTGAGCTGAGCTGCATACATCACACGCCTGGCAGTAGGAATGACCTGACCACCACCGCGATGGATGGCATCGGCATGGAGTACAACATCACACACCTCAAATGCAATACCGCGCATGTTCTCCTCAGCCAATGCACCCTCCTTAGTAGCCCACTGGAATGCAGCCACCACAGAATCCTTGATTTCATTCAGGTACTGGACTCCCTTACACATGTCCACCACCATGTTGGGGCCGGTGGTCTCTGGCCCAAAACACCAGATTTTCTTTGCAAGATCCTTATCCCATCCAAACTCCTCTGCCAGTATCTTGCTCCTCACCTTGGGGTCATCACGGGGACCAATGCGACCATCATCAATGGCCTCTGCCAATCCATCCTCCAGGGGCCTTGCCTCAAAGTAGAGGCGATTATGCTTGTTGGGGGACTTGCTCATCACTGTGCGGGCTGATTTCTCTAGCACAGTCTCCCGGAAGGAAACTACTGGATCAGAGACGATAATTTCAGCACCTCCCATAAAATCCTCCTGCAAATCCTTCAGACAAATTTCCAAATGCAGCTCTCCAGCACCTGCAATGATATGTTCCCCACTCTCCTCAATCATACACAAAACCATAGGGTCTGACTTGGCCAACCTCTTTAGACCTTCCACAAGCTTAGGCAGATCAGATGCAACCTTGCATTGCACTGCAACACGCACCACAGGAGACACAGAAAACTTCATGGCCCGAATAGGGTGAGCATCTACTTCCTTCTCGCCAGTCAAGGTTGCATTCTTGGTGATGAACTGATCCAATCCAACCATGGCCACTGTGTTTCCACAGGGCACATCTTCTACAGATTCCTGACGCCTACCCATCCAGATAACTGTCCTTTGCACACTCTTGGTGTACAAATCCTTCTTTCCACCTGGCACATAGTTGGGCCCCATGATACGGACCTTCATACCGGTGGCAACTTTACCAGCAAACACCCGTCCAAAGGCAAAAAACCGACCCTTGTCTGATGCAGGAATCATCTTAGATACATACAACATGAGAGGTCCCTCTGGGTCACAATTCCTGATGGCAGCTGCATACTGGTCATCCAATGGGCCCTCATACAAGTTCTCCACCCTGTACTTCTGCGCGGTTGCAGGAGAGGGCAGATGATGGATCATCATCTCAAGAAGGGCACTACTGGCAGGCAGCCATGCTTGCATGACCCGCTTCATCAGCGCCTTGGACATCAGATCCTTTTCCTCTCCCTTGAGTGAGCATCCTAACTTAGCCATCATGGGCCACAGCTTGTCCTTTTGGTCATTCATACAGATATTGATGATCTGCTTGATGGGGTTGTACACAAACTGTACAAACCCACGCTGGCAGGTGGGTGATCCTGTGTTCTTAGTTGTCCACTTCTTTGTGGCTGGGTCAAAGTAATTCTCACCCCACAGCCTCTCCATCATTTTCTTCTCATCAACATTGAATTTTGAAGCATACATTTTTGCAAAATTCGTGAGTGTGAAGGCCCAGCCATGAAGACCGGCTGAAAAGGCAACAGTTCCCTTCTCTGGGTATACTTGCACATCACCAAGCAGTGGATCCTCATAGGTTGCCATGATGACATTTGCATTTTCAATCACACGCTGGAAGGTCTGATATGCCTCCTCACCCTCAACCTTCAGTTCCAAAAAGCACCTGTCCATTTTGTTCACTGTCAGTACTGGTCGAATCCTCTCACCAAGGGCTTGTCGAAGCACAGTCTCTGTCTGCACACACACTCCCTCCACACAGTCCACAACCACCAGTGCCCCATCTGTGATACGAAGAGCAGCAGTGACCTCAGACGAGAAGTCAACATGCCCTGGTGAATCAATCAAGTTGATGAGATAGTCATTGCCATCCTTTTCTCCATGGTAATCCTTCAGAGATGCATCAGACATCTCATAGTACAGGGATATTCCGGTGGATTTGATGGTGATACCTCTTTCTGCCTCATCTGCCCGGGTATCAGTGAGCCGGACATCACCAGCCACTTCTTGAGCAATGATGCCAGCAGCGGCCACAAGTGAATCTGTCAAGGTTGATTTTCCTAGAAAAAATATTCAACCAACATCCCTCAAGGCTTTTTAGTATCACACCATTCAAACAAAAACCTTATCAAACATCAAGGCTGTCTGTAAGAGCAGGCACCGAGTCAAGCACACTGCACTGAAAGGTTAAAGAAAAAAGACATCCATCTCTTCCAAGCATTGAAACTGTTCATGTAACTGGGCACAGAAAAAAAAAAAAACAGTTGCATAGATGGTATATTCCTGATGTTGTGTTGAACAATATGCAAAGGCTCTTGTAGATTTGAACCCTTCAAGTGATATGCTAATCAACTTAATGGCATCGAAGTTAAAGAAACCATGCATGCCAAAAGGGTCTCAATCCATGTTCAAAAAGCTCTTCCTCCTCTCCTCAAAATATCAAGTCTGTTGCATGAACCCACAATAATATACCATCTATATATGAAGAGAAGGCACCTACCATGATGATGACGATGATCAGATAATCATGTTGCATCATCATAATCATAATCATCATCTGGTATAACATCTATGCGATGAAGAGGAGGCACCTACCATGATCGACATGCGCAATCACAGACATGTTCCTGATGTTGTGTTTTTTGTCCATGATCCGCCGCAACTCGTCTGAAGTAAACTTCACCTGACATCACCAAGATTAACAGCTATACGTCAGCATTGTCCAACTCTCGGCTGCAAACACCGAACACAACTCAACAGAAAAAAGAATCCAAATGCTATAAATGCATTTTACCATAGTCGCAGACAGACAAGTGATGACCACCGCAATGTTATGAAGCTCCCATGAACTGATAGAAAAAAAGGTCGGCAGAGAATGGTTTCACATACACGCGCGCACACGCACATGCAAACAACCCACGAAAACTTGCCAAAAAAGGGGAAAAAAAAGCGAAAAAAGAAGGGGAGATCGCATGCTACTCACCATGGTAACACCCCGAAAAGGAGCAGCCGACAGCGGCAAATCGAGCGCGTAAAGCCGGAGAGCAAGCAAGAGGAAAACAACAGACGAAGAAAACAAGTGTCTGCAGAACTTGTTTGTCCGCCTGCGGGCGTTACGGTTAGGGTTTGCATTTTAGGGTTAGGGTTTTTTTTTCATGCGTAGGGTTTTCGGTTATTGAGAACGCAGGCGCAAGAATTTCGAACATGTTAATAAGAGACTAATTCTAGTATGGAATAATCAATCGACAATGCCACCTCTCTGCTGCAGCAATAGTTATTATACTCGGAATAAACTAATTACAAACATAATCTGTCTTAAAAATGTAAAAGGTCTGAACCTGCTAACTCGTCAGGTTTTCAGGCCTTCTTAAATCCCAGAATCCGCCACTGCAGCAGATTCTGTCAGTTCCTACCAACCTATCCCTTTTTATGGCTTCCCTACAAAGCCCTACTTAATGGGTTACCATAAGACCTGTATGCTATGGAACACACCCCTAGAGTGCATTCTGCCAAATATTTCATCCCTAGAACTTGGCATGATGGCCTCTCCCAAGTGACTCACTAGGTGCCAGAATGCACTGTAGGGGTGAATTCTGCTAGTACATAATGTAGGTCTGCGCTCTAATGGAATCAGGCCTGTGTATTCTGGTATAGGCCTGTGGCTTCAGGCTTTACCAAGTGTGAAAGACCTGCTCTGATTTTTATCCTTTTTTCTGCTCTGATACCCACCGGGTATTAAAGGAATAGTTGAAATAGTGTGTTCTGGTTGTTCACTAGCCTATCCGACCATGGTATGAGCGTAGTGTTTTTATGGCTATGGAGAGGATGATAAACTTAGGGACCCCCTCTACTCTTGTGAGGACTCTCTGTGACTAAGGGTTTGGGGACTGTTTGTTGGAGGTGAATCAAGGGAATTGGATTTCAGGGTTTGAAAGGATTCTGGGCCAATTTTAGGAGGATCATGATAACAGGGTTTTGGAAAATGTCTGGGAGATGATTGAGAGATGAGAAGCAGGTAGAGATTACAGGTGAGGGGAATCTTGATTATTTTCGTGGCATTGTCACTGCATACTTGAACCCCAATTAGGGTTTTCATCATGATCTGAGGTCTCTTTCTGTGGTAGTCTGCAAGTTGGGAATAATGTGTTCTTGTTCTCAATTTATTGGTTTGGAGAAGATTTGTAGTTGGCATGGGAACAGTGAAAGAGAGGAACAGGAGTGCAGGTATTGAACAATGAGAGAGAACTGAACATTCCAAATCTTCGTTCCAGAATTTTTTTTCCATATTTGATTGTAAGAGGGTCAGAATGAAAGGACAGTTAGTAGCAAGGATTTGAGATTTTTTGTAGTTAGGACATTTGTGTAAATGTTGGTTCTAAGTCTGAAAATTGTAGGATACAGGAATAGCAGAAGAAATGGTTGTTGAAATTTGCTATGCATGATAATTCTGTTTCACAAAGTGTGCATTTGTTGAATGGGTCCAAGGTTGATTCAGAGATGTAATTTTGAGTTCTCTAGGCAATTGGATCATTTGAGAATTGTGTTTTACCTCCTTTTTCGGTTAAAGGAGCTACTGATTCTAAAATTGGGTTTGATACTGAAAAATGAAGCTTAGGTCATAAGAACATGAAGAACTGGTAGAATTTTAAGAAGTGTATATGGAGGGTGCCATAAGCTCACCTCACCTCACCCTTGTTAATATTTCTGTCACAACAGAGGAGGCACCTTTGCATGTGAAAAGGTGCCTCCTCTCTCTCCCTCTCAAACAAAATTGGAGTTGTTAGAATTTTACCAAATCTTTATCCAGATATAAGGACCAGTGTTGGGTGGGTCTCTAGTTTTTATGATACCCACCGGATCTGGGTATGAGACTGTTTTGAAAGACCTGACCTAGTTTTTTTTAACATAATATTTTCATATTTTCAAGACTCGGGCAAGGTTTCAAAAATTTGCAAAACATAATTTCACCCAGGTTTCAAAGTGCCGGTTCTCTAACATGATACCAGTTGGTTTTCAAAGCTGGTTTTTGTGTACCGGTTAGTACAAATTTTATTATTTGAAAAATTAATTTTTAATGTTCAATTTTTTAAAAAAATTGCACAAAATAAGAAAATTCTAATTTTATTTTTTTCAACATTTTATATGTCCACTATTTCATCTTGTTCAAATGGACCTTCAAATTCTTCTAACTCCTCTTCAAAACCTAAATATGTTTGAATTAACTCTACTAAATTGGAAAGCGGTTTACATCCATCTCTAGGATCACTTGGCCAATTTTTTGATTGTTAATGACACCTCCTTAGGTTTGTAAGTATGCATGTTAAAGAAAAAATTCTTTTTGTTTTAGTTTGTGACCCTACAATGCCTAAAATTTGACAAGCCAAAAAACCAACTATAGGAAACATGGCTTCATGCTTTTCCCACCATTGCAAATGCTGATAACACTTCAAAAGCATAGGATACAAAGTTCTCCTATCATATTTATCCACAATATTTACATCTTCCTCTTGGCCAACAAAAGAAGATACTAAATGAAAGTTTTTGAATTTAGGGTCTAACATCAAAGACAACATGTTGTGAGCTTTTCTTTCTTCAAAATTAAAAAAGAAAGAAAGAAACCAATAAAAAAACACCATAAACTTCTCTTTTGATGTTGGAAGCATACAAAAATAATTCAAAAGCTATCCTAGAATCATCATCGATCAAAACTAATTGGGGCAAATGGGTTTATAAT